>WUUC01135526.1_pt1 | contig 220911 bp, 326 predicted proteins | sample 6278441 | NCBI WGS metagenome assembly WUUC01 (sample SAMN13675441, study PRJNA597444) | soil metagenome | isolation source: soil | place: USA: Washington | collected 2017-10 | reverse complement strand
CCTCCTCAGGCTGGAAAAACCGAATTCGAATAATTTCGTAATCTTGATAAGGAAAGGACTTCGCTTCCCTTTGATAAAGGGCAACTTGGCCCTCTCTGGCAAGGCGGGTAAAAATGAACCCGTTTCGCTCAAAGCTTTCTTTTAATTGTCTCATTTTAAGTAAAATCCTCCAGAATTACGTCCTCGAAACCGGGGGCGGTAATTCCTTCGGGGCGTTTAGTGGTGTAGATATTGGCACAGAATTTCATAAACGTGTTATCGGTCTTACGATCTTCGTAATGGGGGTAAGTTTCGTCATAACCATAAATACCGTAATTCATGTTATAAACCTCCACCCTGCCGGCCTCTGGCTTGTATTTAATTACGATAGAATAGAACCACGCTTTATTTGTCCCGGAATATGCCCAAATTTTGTCTCCGGGTTCGGGAATCAGTTGCTTCGATCCTACAGGCGGAGTTTCCTTATGCGGCCCCATGTATCGGGTCTGAGGGGGGGAAGTATGGGTAACCCGCTTCATGGAGACGTTTTCGTTATGGACAACGTCAGGAATCTTTTTCATCTTTAAATATTTTGGTTAGTGGGTGACCGAGGCGGACATAATCTAAATCATGTAAATAGTAGCCGTTTGTGGTGCCATTCGCCCATTTAACGGTTACGCTTCCATAATCCTCTGCTAATACTTGCCCCACAATTCGGCCATACCTCCGCCCCCAAATAGGATTGGAAGGTCGGTCGCCGTAATCGAAGGAAATAAGCTTTACCTTAGTTCCGGGTTTAAGAGGCGCGGTAACCATTATATTGCCTTAAATGGGGGTTTAAGAATGAGATTGAAGTAATGCGTGGCTTTTTTAAGGAAGTAAGAGTGCGGTTTAATGCCCCTCTCCTCCGCGAATCTCTTAACGAAATCTTGAACGCTAGACCCAAACTCCTCAGAGCGCGCTTTAATATCGCAACACCATTCTGCAATATCCACGTCAGCCATATTCTGCGGATCGTTCCCGTGGAAAGGCAAATGGTGAGCGTTTGTGTGACGATGGTGCTCAATTGCCATCCTTTTTACTTCGGCGTTATCCGAATACATTCCAAACCATTCGATATAGGTAAACTTACCTGCATCGTGTTGGGAAAGGCGGTGCGCCAGCGAAAGAGCTAGATCGAATTCTTCCTCGTCTACCAATCCTTTTAATAAGATTCTGCCAACGTCGCGGACATTATCTTGATGATCCAAAATACCGAATAGTCTTCCGGCAAATAAGTCAGGATCAATTCTAGGGAGCGGTTTGCCCCCCTCTTTAGTCTCTTCGTTCATTTTATTGGGAAATCCTCTGAATGAGTTTTTCCGCATCTACCCCTATTGTACCATACGGTAAAAGGGAAGTCAAGACGCATCTTAACTTCCCTTATTACCCCACCGCTTCCCTTTATTCCTTCTCGCCGAAATACCCTACCGGGGCGTACCGGTCGGACAATAGAGTTTCAAGCATATTATCGTAAGGATTCTCCGCCTTACTGCCAAGTACCTGCTTGAAAGTATCGCCCGACGCGCCACTTACCAATTTAACTCCCCGTTCATCCTTCTTAACCGGACTATTACCCGGATAAGCATTTACATTCCAAAAGACAAGTTCGGGAGCGGTGTAACCCGCCAACTCGTACTTCCTTTTGATAACCTCGAAATTAGTAAATGTATTTGGGGACACCGCCTGATCAAACTGCATATCAGACACGATGTAAACCCGCGAAGGCAGGTCCGCCTGCTTTAATCCAGCCTTTGTAGCTGTATTAAGGATTAAATCGAATACGGCTTGCAGATTGGTATTCTGATTCCAACCCGTAGCGACCATATTTCTTACCTTTTCCGAGAGCGTTCCACCCTCGACCTTTTGCAACTGAGGATCAGCCGAAAAAGTAACAAAGTGGCCCGCGAAAGCTCCCTTATTACGCTCGGCATAATAAAGTCCCAAGGAAACGGCTACTTTAATTGGCAAACCGGTCATCGAACCAGAAGTGTCAACCACAACCAACCCGTCCTCAGGTTCATCGCCCAAGAAATTAGGAAGGTTATCCCATAACATATTAAGGGTATCCTCTTCGCCCTCGCTAAGGACGCGAGTAGTGGCGTAGTAACTATCCCCAATTTTGTGCTTTTGTCCAGTAAAGATCGGCGCGATTACCTCGTAAGGGAACAAGGTTTTGGTATTAACCTTCGCCTCTCCCTTTTTAACCTTGCCCTTAAAGACAGTATAACCCTCAGGATCGTGCTTAGGAAAGGCATTACGGTACACCAGACCTGCCTTGCTAGGCACCTGATCGTATTTGATTTCTTTCCATTGATCCGCGCACATTTGCTGCTCGACAACCCCGATAACCTTGCGTAATTGCGAAAGCGTCTTTCGGTAATTCTTCGGAGTCAACTTCGCGAAGGTGCGGAATCGTGTCGCCAGCAATTTAGTCTTTTTGGAAGACGCATTGCCGCTTGGCAACCATTTAGCAACCAGAGAAACATTCTTTTCTCCTGCCGCAAGCCGCTGAACATCCTGCTCCAATTGAGCGAGTAAGATAGTAAAAGCGTCACTCTCCAACGGAGTAAGAGCCAATTCCAAAAGATCGTCCCATCGACCATAATCGGCGAAAAGCGCCAACAGGGGGCGCAAAACGTCTGGCTTTTTATTAGCCAAATAGGACGTTACAGTACGGAATAGGCGGCGCTCTCCCTTCCCTCCACGAACATCGCGGGCGTGGAAAAGGGCCTTAAGGGCCAAGTCAGGATTCTCGCTGAACGCCCCCTCAAAGGAATTAACAAGGATATCCGTGCCGGAATCGCGGGATGCGCCGCTTAGCACGAAGAAGTCCAGCAAAGGCGAGCCGGTTCCCGCTCGGGAAAGTGCGCCATTTGCGTTATTAGTGAACCCGCCATTAAGGGCGGTAAGTAGATTGCTCTTTTTCATTTTTTTATTCGAGATAGTTTTTATGGCGAGGCATGGAGCCCCAATAGGATTGCTGCACCTATCTCATTAGTCTCTGTAGTTATTTTCAGCCTAGAATCAAGTCCTTGCGTAAAGCTCGTGCGTAGGCAGCACGATAAACGTGCCGGATTTCTTATCCAAGTTAAGGCGCTGATTTCTGTACTTAAATTGAATGTGATTGGCGGGAATCTTTTTTTCAGCCACCATCCTGCGAAGATGATGGACTACGGCCTTTGAGCCCACCAGAACGCTATAAACCTTCTTATTACGCTTATTCGGCATTTGCGACCGACTATAAACCGTCTGAGCAAAGTAGGCCGTTTGCCCGTCAGGGATTCCCTGCCCGTGAGTAGGGTTATAGTTAATAATAAGAGCCATAATTAGGAAGCGGCTGAGCTTGCGACGATTTGAGCTTCCAGAATATCCGGGCGCTGATTATCTTCGTCGTTTCTGTCATCGTTCAGGTGGAATTTCAACCACAAATCAAGTCCCGCCTCTCCAGTCACTTCGGGCTGGTTATCAATCGGGATTCCTTGATGATCCACGGCAACCCGCAAAAGGATGCCCTTATCGACTAGCTTTTTAAGCTTGCACCGATAAGTTTTAGTAGTCATGTGGCCTATTTGTTGCGACGTAAGGAATTCACCATCGCCCCCAGCAAACAAATACCGAAAAAGCTGCTTGCCCCGGCTGCCGCACTGATGAGAGAAGGGAGTCCCATCTTTAACTCCGTTGTTACTGTTGTTAGAGCTTTTAGTGGTTTTAACCGCGCGAAAGCTTTCGTTTGAATACCAAACGCCGTCGTCCGCGACCCCCCTTTCTTGATTAATGATGGAACAGTCGCCGTCGGCATCCAGAAAAGCCATTTTGCTATCTCCGATAGTCTTTCGGAGAAGATAGTGAATGACCGGGGAAAGGTAGAACTTTGGTCCAAGCAAGGTAAATAACTCTTTAAGTACCTGCTCATTAAAATTAGAAGTGTCCGACTCCTCGCTATCCTTCACCTTAAAGTCTTCCAAGGTGCCATTATGAACGATTGCTAACGTATCCGAAACAAGCCACGGATGGCAGTTCGCCATATCTTTACTTCCGGCACTGGCAACGCGGAAATGCACAAGGCACTGGTTTCCATGCTGAATCTGATCGAAAGCCCTCCAAAACTCTTCGAAATCAGAGAATCCCTTTTCGACAATTAGACGGCCCTCGACAACGGCAGCATAGCCTGCTCCATCAGGATTATTAATATCGCAGATACGAAGACGATCTTTCGTCAGGGTCTTATCTGCGGGTTTATGGATAGCGACACACATTTGATTGTACGTTATTTTACCATGATGATTCGAAGCTGTCAAGCGAAAAATCATCTGATTTTAATTCAGACAAGGGAAACAAAAGTGAGTAGTAAAACACGGCATATTATCTTCGAAGGGGTCTACCTCGTAAATAAGACCGTCCTTAGGGTCATCGATAGAGCGGAGAACAATGGCGTCAATCATATCCCCGGTTTTCGGATGACGGGCGCGTACTACGTCGAAATTTTCAAATCTTTTACTCTTTTTAGGTTCCGTAGTAACTCCCATTAAAGCAGACTTATGGCTGGCTGCGGCTTCTGCTCCGTAGTAGCTCAAGCCCTCATCCGCTTCGTATTGGGACCACGGAAACCCCCCGCCCGAAACGGTGCCACTAGCGGTATAGCCAGTCGTAGTATAACCCGTTCCCTTATAATGCTTATAATGGTTTACGTCAGCATCTAAGACCTTATCCGGAATAACTTTAGCCATATTAATAGCTCCCCCAATGCTCAGGGTCTGGCTTTCCTCCAAGCCCCCCTTCTGACCTTGCCTTCATTTGATCCACTCGCTTTTGATCGACAGGAGAACGGACCCCCATTGTTAAGTAAACGACTTCGCACCAGCCGTTTTCTCGGGTCTGCTGATTCTCAATAAAGTAGTAAAGGCCCGTCTCGTCGTTAGGGTCGATTTTAGTGAGCAATCCAGTCACCATCTTCTGATTAAAGTTATAACCCCAAACAGCGTCCCCTAATTCAAAGTTAGGATTATAGGCGGGACTGTTTTGGGGCACCTTTTGACATACCCCGGGCGCAGTACAGCCCTGCTGTTGCCAAGAAATGTATTTCGCGTGCTTAACATCTGCGTCATGCACAACGTCCTGAATTAGTTTTGCCATACTATTTGGTCAGTTGTTTGGGAGTAATCCAGATAAAGCCGGAGTGATGGTCCGATTCAGACACTAAAATTCTTTGCATCTTCTCGTCTTCGTAAATGTTCTTGACAATTCCTTTATATTTAATACCTAAAAGTATATAAAGAACCGGCTGGCCTATTTGAAGCGAAAGCTTTTTCATTTCAATTCTGATTGTGGCGAGCCGGTGACTTCCGTAGTCTGGATAATAGCGTTATTATGAGAGGGTCCAAGTTTAACGGTATAAATGGGAGCGGCGGCGTTCGTCGTATCCTTAAGAATAATTTGCCCTCCCTTCCAAGACTGGTCACTGAAATCTTTCGCCATTACGATTTGATTAGCAAAACACTCTCTTTTCCCCGGCATCGGAGCGTTGCCGTTCCACATCGCAGAAGTTTGGGGACCATAAATCGCACCCTTCGGCTTATGAGCAGAAGGTCTTCCCTTGTCTGGGTCATGGACAATATCTTCAATTTTCTTGCTCATTTCAAGCCTTGCTAATTACTATAAAATCGTTTGTTCGGTTCGCAATATCAGTAGACGCGAAAACATTGCGGTCCATACCGTCAACGTGTACGTAAAGTTCTTTTTTCCCGGAAACCGTACCCATTACTTTGCCAAACACGATCATTTGACTTGTAGTATTTTTAACTCGGACCCTATCTCCGGGCCTATAAAATTCAGAAGTCGGGGTTGTGGTGGGATTGTAAGAATATCCGCCGCGCCCGTAAGCGCCGCCGACATTATGGCGATCATCGGCCCAATTGCCAATCGCGCTAAACCCACAACTAGCCTTTTTAATCACCGGCTTTTTATTATCGGTGTCGTTCGGCTCTAAGATTTTATCGGCAATTACTTTCATTTATTCCCAATCGTTTGCGTAAGGATAACCGTCAGGTCCATAGGCTTCACCGCCTACGGGAAATCTTTCATGGATAAAGCTGGACCAAAAGGAGCATATACGGGTTTTAACTAGATAGCGGCTAAGATTAACCGATTTGTCGTATCTGATCTTATCAATTTCAGAAAAAACAAAGCCGTTCCCTTTAGCGGCCCAACATTTTTCTCCCACTTTCCAAAGACCATTATCCTCCACGTAGTTTGCGGGCTCGTGGACTATATCAGGTAATATTTTCGCCATCTGGATCGTAGGATTTGCCGCCAACCGCGCAACCGCGAAGACAAGCAGCGTACTCATTATACTTCATCGCAACAATCCTGTCAAGAGGAATCGTATCGCAGCACTGAGTTGCTATATCCCTTCCTAAATTAGTGTGAGTGTGAAGTTTAACCATCCACATCCCTTTAGAGCGACAAATTAAGCCGGGAGGAACATTAGCGAACCTCATTAAGATGTATTTACGTTTTCGCTTATTCACGGTTAAAGGACATAATGCCCACTTTTTCTGGCTTAATAAAAGACATAGTCACTTGGCTTTCCTGATTAATAGCTAGATATTTTCCTAGCTTAGTAAACCAAACCCCGCGAGAACGAAAGTTCACTCCAGTCGGAACCTTAGAAAACGCAATCAGATTATAACGGATATTAGGCTTATCTAAATCGCTCATCGGAAGATTTGGGTGAAGGGATGCGTTCTAACCATAAGAGGTCGATACATATTAAACATACCCATTTTCTTAAGGATGGCTTCCATTTCTCCCGCTTTCAGGAATCTAAAGTGTGAAGGAGGCGCGGTAATCTCACTATTTTTAACATGACCCCGGCGAGGATTAAGGGGAAAGCATTTAAAGTATTGCTGCCCATCATAGGAAGGCTCCCTGCCCGTTATTTGAAGGATAGGGTACTTTGTGCGAACCGAGGGATTCTGGTCAATATTGTAAAAATCGTGAGATAGCAATTCTTCTCGCCAAGTAACGTAATCGCCGACTTTCATTCTGCGGACGGCGCGACTTCCGTTCTTGGGATTAAATTGATATTTCAGTCTTTTAGCCATAAAAATTTGGCCCGTAAAATTTCTCGATTCGTACCATTTGCTCCGGGCTTAGGTCTACCAAACGGAATCCCACGTTAATCTCAGGATCAACCGTAATATGTCTTACCGGGAGTTCTGCCCCAATAATGCCAATGACATTATTTGATATTTTCTCAAACCACTGTCCGTCATATCGGAAAGTATTAGAATAATCTGCGAACCTTAGAGGAGCAATAATCATTTTCCCAAGGCCCATATTAAAGAAAGATAGAGGTTAAAGGGTGATTAGATTCAGGTTGAGCGATTTTAAGCATTGTGCAGGGGACGATAAAAGAGGTTCGATCATGCCGTCGGCTCGATCCATATATCGTAAAATATAGGCTGTCTAATTCCTTTTCGCTAGAACTTCTAACTTCGGTAAATTGAACAATCGGCAGCCCTTTGTCCCTTCCAAAATTAGGACCGAGAAACCTCATCCATTTATATCGCTGATGAAAACCAACGATTTCGCCCTCGGCTCGAAACACCCAGCGAGGGAGTTGAAGGGTACAAAAGGCCCCTTCTTGCTTATTTGTCTTAGCCTTTTTCGAGCTATACTTGAAATTAACCTTATCGCCTATCTTAAAATTAGTATTGTCCATCGCTTCCGCTAAAAAAGAAGAACTTGGTGAGTCGGTGCGGTATTTCGATTCGTCAAACCGCAGTATCTATTTAACTCAATTAGCTTCACCGCAACCTATCCGTTTAAGACACCAAATATAAAGGGTATAAACGGAATCGTGCCTGCGACTCCCCTAACTAAGCTCTGTGACGTTTTACTTTATCTCCGATTCCCTTGCGGGATTCGCTCAAACCAAAAATTCTTCAAATTGACTAACTAATTATTTAATTTAGACTATCTCTGACTCTTTTAGCCTGTAGTGCTTCCTTATTGACTGAACGAAAGGTTCACGCGGAATCTCCGCGATATACTTTTTAATCCGGCCCTTAAGACGCTTTTCAAGCTGCGTTTCCGATTCTTTGGCTCCGGCCCACTTCGCGGCGGTTACTTCTTTTTCAAGAAAACCTTTAGCTAGGCGAGTTTTATCGGTTCCAAAGTATGCGAATCCGTCGTGCATCCAGCGAAGTTCTCCACCGGTCACGCCATGATTATAGCATCCGTTGTAGAACCTGTCAATCTCTTCTTTCGCTTTTTTTACTTCCTCTTTATCCGTTAAGTTACGGGTAGTATAGACCCCCACGAAGGAGTCCGACCCTACCGCATCTAGGACCAGACGAATCGGAAGTTGCTCAGTCTTTAATGGGTTTAACATTTTTCTTTTTTACCGGTGGGTTTTTGCAGCTTTTAACCGTTGGGATTACGAAGCCTTTAGCCACTAGGAAATTATAAAGATAAGGGAAGTCTTTTCGACTGCGATTTGAGCCGACGAATTCCAGAAAGCCCGCCAGATTGTTTTTATCCAGACCTACGGCACCGGGCCAAGTGAAAGCCACAAGGCAGGCGCAGAAATCAAGATTAGTCAGCATCCTTTCGAGTGAATTAGTTCCCTTAAAGAAACGAAACTCAATCGTGGCCCCGCCGGTAATATTAAAACCATCGTAACGGTTACGAAGTTGGGGATTGGCGTTACTATGAGTCTTTACGTCAGTAACCTTCTTTTCCTTCGTAATGTTCGCGTACTTCTCGGGCGGCTTACGTCCCGCAATAATCTTAAGGAATGGTTCATTAAGGGGATTATGGATGAAATGCAGCATCTTCCCTATTTGCAAAGTGGTAAGTAGCTCCCGCGAAACGTGAACGTGCATTCCGCAAGTCGCGCGGACAACCAGACCATGAGCGGGGAGCTTTCCAAAGAAATCATCCCAGCGGGTACGGTGAGCGTCCATTGACATAGGCAGGGAAACCACTTCGATACCGTTACCGAGACTCCCATCCCGTTTAATAATGCAAAAGTCTTTAACAAGCGGATAAACCGTATCGCAGACAAAGTGCGCAACTGGAGTATTTTGCCTTTGCTCTTCGCCTACAAAAAGGGTACTACGCTTGGCGGGAGGGGTGGCATCGACGAATTTTTGAACTAACTTGGACCTTGGATCAATTTCGTACTCCAGTTCCACCCCGTAATAAATCCCGTAAAGGGGTTTACCCGGAGCTTTCTCGTCGTCTACCCCGTAGTACACACCCGGAATCGGTTTCGCGGCGGCTTTTCCCCCGCCGAGAACCTGCATAATATTTGCGTTATACGCCTGAATTGACATAATAAGTAATTAAAAAGAGCGGCTTACGTCTTCTTCAACCGGCTCTTTAAGCGCGGGAGTGGTAATAAGCGGAGGTTTAGGAGCGGGAAGCGAAAGTAAAGGAAGTTCCTTATTTAGAGAAACCTTCGGCGGGAGCTTGGCGTGCAAGCCGTATTCAGTTCTCGCAGGCGTCCACGTAGTTGTGCGCTTTACACGCTTTTCCTTATAACTTTTATTAGAAAACCAAATCCCCGCATCCCATTCGCCCTGCTTTTCGTTGAAAATTCGGATTTCACCATCCGCCGACAAAATGGCGATCTTATTTGTGTTCCCGATACTTTCCTCAATTAGCCATTTAAAGGCAGGGTTGAGCCATAGGGCCGGGCCATGAGCGAAAATAGGTTTAAAGAAGTGCTCAGTAAATAAACCTGTATCTGAAACGTCTTCGTGCTCTAGATCGATTTTGTGCGCCAAAATACCGTTATGGATAAGCGCGTGCTTTTTATTAATCCTCCACGGATGGCAGTTTTCACCGTCTACTTTTCCACTCGTTGCAATACGAAAGTGAATAATCATCGGGCATCCAGTTTCCTGAATCTTTCGATAATCAGCCCAAAATTGGCGGAAAGAAAAGTACCCCTTATGGATTTCAACTTTCTTTTCCTTCTTCGAAGGATAAGCAAAGCCAACCCCGTCAGGATTGTTACGGAAACACTCCTTTAGGACTTTCTTTCGGACCTTGATATCTCGGGGTTTAGCAACAGCGATACACATTGGTTATGGTCTATTGTAGCAGGTTGAGAGAACCGTGTCAAGTCTTTTATGCGGCCATGACTTCCAAGTTTTTAGCTGAATTATTATGGACTTTCTTTCCAGTGGTAACCGCCTTTTTAGTCTTAGCGAAGTCCATTGAGTATACGCCGTTCTTATAATCGAATAGATTACTATTGATTATAACGAAAGTCCCATCGGTTCGTAGAAAGACTGCGCCTACATACTCGCGGGCAATCCGTTTCAGCATCCAAGCAAAAGCAGGATTTTGCAGTAATTCGGGATTCGTTTCAGCCGCAGGCAAAAGTATCTGATCCTTTACCATCGTTGCATCTGAAACTTTGTCGTGAATGAAAGGCTTATGGGAGAGCAAGTCGCCGCATGAAGCATAAGCATATTCCGGCCCGATTATAATAGGGGGATATTGATCAGAGTCCAGATTCTTTTTAGTCGCATTATTCCCGTAAATAAGGCAAGGCCCCATTACATGCTCTTCCATGAACTTGAAAAGCTGGGTTAAAGTATCGAAATCGGCTCGGCGATGAAGAACCCCATCCTCGACGTAACAGATTGCCATTTCCCTATGATAATCCGTTCCGCCAGCGATACCCATTAATTGCTTAAAGGATAGATCGTTATGAGCGGTACAGGCAAGTAGGATAGACATTTTACAAGATTCTACGGATTTTGGTTGGAGTGACTACGCTGAACCGATCGGCATAGCCGTTGTGTGCAAGGTAGTTTACCAGATTCGGGTAAAAGAGTCTACTACTTTTTACGAACTTAATAAATTCACTAACCTCGCCAGATTCCGCGATACTTGCGACACCGGGGAAGGTGAATTTAAGTAAAGCGTGGCAAAACTCCAGATTTTTAAGGATAATGGCAAGGTCAACAGACCCTGCGAAGATTCTTATCTCCACCGTATCTCTATTAAGGAGATTAACTGGCGAATAATGGTGAAATTGATTCCGATAGTTCGGGTGCGAGTGTTTCAGCGCACCTTTCATATTAAAATCGCAGTGCTTTTTCGAACCTCGCTGAGCGATAAGTTGAATAAACTTGCGATTTTGTGGACGATGGATAAAGTTAATAATCTTCCCAATTTGCAGATTAGTCATCGCCGCCTTAGAAAGGTGGACGTGAATTCCGCAACGATCTGAAACGGTTAGACCCTCAGGCGGATTAGTAAAGAAGCCCCTCCATACTTCTCGTTGTAATTCAAGGGCGGCAGGCCGGGTGCAGATTTCGAATCCGCAGTCCAAGCTTCCGTCCTTTTTAACCACACAAAACTCAGGGTCTTTCTTATTAAGCCGATGAAAAACTTCGTAGATTGTCTCTCCCCTGTCTTTAAACTTATGGGACGCCATTTCTACCTCCAACTCGACCCCTAGATATTCTTTAAATAGGCTATCGCCAGTAGGTTCAAAAGAGGGTTTATGGTTATGATCCAGCAGGCCCATTTTCGGACGCAGCTTCGGACGCGGCGCAGCTTTAACCTTGCTAACTACAATATCTTCGGGATAATTAATTGGAGCGCGCGGTTCCTGAATCCTAAAAATACCGTCATCAGCCCGCCGATTTCGACGGTCTGACTCAACCATTAAATCTATGAGAGGAGAGGCCATACTTTACTTTGCAATATTAAGCCGAGCAAAAACAGGGTTCCCCCGCATGAATTCCCAAAGGTTCGGGTAAATCTTCGCATTCCGTTTCACGTACTCCGCGAAAACCGCAAAGTCCTGAATCTGGCCGATGGAATACTCGCCCATGCCAGTAAACTTCATAATAGCCCGGCAAAACTCGATGTTTTTCAGGAAAGAGGCCCGAACCTTCGTGGAAGCGAAGATACGAAACTCGATAGTATTTCTATTATTCAGGTTAAGAGCACTATGCCGGTCGCGCGGCATGTAGAATCCGCCTTCCTTCGCCTCGCAAACGGGGCGCGGGTCATGGAAATTATTGTGGTGCCCGCTCGCGCGCTCCGCAATAGCTTCAATATATCCACGATTCTTTTTATCGTGAATCATCATCATAATCTTTGCAATTTGCAAGTCCCCAACCCGCACGCGGGAAACGTGGACGTGCATTCCGCAACTCTCGTTCGGAATCGCAGTCTCAGGCACATTAGCAAAGAAATTGTCCCAAAGCGCAGCGTGAACTTCCGCACTACAAGGGCAGGAAACAATCTCAAACCCGGCATATTCCACCCCGTTAAGGACAATAGACCTATCCTTTTTAAGTTTAGCAAAGTCCCTTACCAGATTACGAACGATAAGAGTGTCCAGACCGAGACGACCCGAAGCGTACTCCAATTCGACACCGAAGAAAAGTTGATCGCGAGGTTCGCCCTTTTTCTCAATAACCTGCTCAACTTTAGTGTGGTAAGCCTCGATATACCGATTAGGCGCATCTTCGATACAATACGGGCAATGCTCGTACTGCAACTCCGCAGTAAGGAAGTTATGTCCGCAGCAACCGCAGGCCGCGAATTTAGGGGCGCAATTATCGCAGTAATAAAAATTCCGCTCTCCGTTACGGTCGCGCTTGCCGTTACGATGATACCTTGTTTTTCCGTCCTCGTAGATGGGCTGTTTGCACTCGCAACAGTTCGCAACTCGGCGATATCGCCGTTCAGGCGGGGCAGCCGCCGCAGTTTTCTTAGAAACGGGGACAACGTCCAAGCCGTTTTTGTCGAAAACGTAAGCGTCTTCCTCCCACGAATAGTCTGGCATATTGTAATTTATCTTTTTTAACTCCAAGTTGAAAGGTTTATCCGAGTGAGGAAATTTATCCAGTTTAAAATAAGTCGGATCGGGCTCAGGAATTCCGCCAATCTCTTCAGGTAGACCATCTGCCAGAATCGGGGGCTCAACATGCCCGATTTCAGCAATTAAATCTACTGAACCTTCCGCGTTTGGCATAACTCTTGTTTAAGCAACGACTTTAGGACGGTTAGCCTCTTCCAGTGCTTGGTCCAAGTCAGCAACATTATCGTAATAAACGATATCCTTGCCAAGCTCAGCTTCAAGCTCCGAAGCAGTCACTGCGTCATCCCCGTCAATATCTTTCAAATCCGCTGTAGGCGCAGTATTCCCGTCTTTCTTCTCATTAATATGAGCCGCAGCTTGCCTATTAAAGCTCTCCGAAGGCTTATAAGTCGTCACGGCTGGCTGGGGAGGGTCCGGCTGGCCGACCACAGTTTTAAACCCAGCCAGATAAGACCTATAACTGTCATTAGAGAACCAGACACCCTGATCCCACTTGCCTTTATCCTCATGGATGAACACGAAATTTCCATCCCTATCCATGAAAACCAGCTTGTTGTGACCCGCAATACTGTTTTCCACCAGCCACTTAAACTGCCTAGTCATGTAAAATCTGGGGAAGTCCCCAATGGAGGGCTGTACGATTTGCCCGTTGAAATTACCGGTATCCGAAAGATTATCGTCGCCGCCGGTAGGCAGAAAGCCGATAGTTCCGTTGTGGATGAACACAAGATCATCGTTCACCCGCCAAGGATGGCAGTTTTTGCCGTCCACATTTTTATGAGTGGCAACCCGGAAGTGAATCAGGCACCGCTTCAACTTGTGAGGCTCGAAAGCTTCGCGGAAATGATCATAATCGAAATAACCCTTTTCGATGCACACTTCAGGCTTTTCAAGAAAATGGGGTGCGACTCCGGCAGGCTCGATATAGGCGAAGCCAGCCCCGTCTCGATTGGAGGAATGGGAATTCCGCAGAACGTCCTCAGTAAGTTCAATGCCTTCCGGCTTTGCGATAGCGATACACATAGATTTTGGTTTGGATATTGTAGCAGAGTTTCAGTTTCGTGTCAAGCACTTTTTTCTTTGATCGTATTTCTTTTAATAGGCTCAACAAACATATCCGTAACCGGATGCTTGTGAACCCTTTTAACTACGTTCAAATAGCGCGTTTGAATCTTAAAACGAATCTCGCCCTCCCCGCCGGGGATGTTCAGCTTGACAACCGCGAATTCGGTACGAGTCTTTTTCGTCCGCCCGATTGACTCCACCGTAAGATTGCTATTAGGGTGACGTAAAACTCTAGTATCGAAAAAGCTGAGAAGGTCGTACCCTCTATCTTCCTTGCGCCGAACAAAGGCGCGCACCTTCTCTTTATCTTCCTCAGGGAGGCCCGCTTGGAGGTTAACCAAGTCTCGGGCTCGAACGTCGTAAATCATTTTGCGGGATAAGCTGGACTGATTGTACTCGATCCCTTTCAGGATGTCAAGGTAATTTTTTCTTCTTCTTTAGTAGTCGGTTTAGTAGCTAAAAAGGCTGTTAAATTCCGATGAACGCGGTTCTCGTATTCCTCTCTCATCTGAGTGGTCGCGAAAATCCGGCCCCTCGCTCTAAGGAACTGAAATAGGTTGCGTCGCCGCTCGTCGAACTTCTCCAGACTCAGGGACGGGGATTTCCCTAGCGCGCAGAATCGTTGACCCTCGTGAAACTCGTTCTCAGGAAAGGCGAGCCGTGCCATATTAATATCATACATAATCCCATAAGGCATTAAAGCGGGGATTTCGAGGTTCAGGCGCACCTCCGCCAAGTCGCCGATCATCCCTGCTTCCTGTTCCGGCCACTTCAAGACCTTGCGGAGACGGTATCTTAGATAGGGGCTGCGGGGGTCTGAGGGTCCGGTCCACTGTAGAGCGAAGGCAGTCACCATAAGGGGGTAGAGATAGTGGCTCTTTAAAGAGGGCGGCACAAGAGCCAAGGACTTCGCCACCAGTTTCAAATTGTGGTAGGGTCGATGGGAAAGCGTCCTCTCTATATCAGTCCACCATCTTTCGGCCAAATCGCGGAGTCCGACCTGTGTGGATTCGGTCGAGTTGCCGACAAGGGTGCCGATTACGTCTCGCTTTAGGTTTAAAACTATTTCCATCATACTCCCATTTTACCACGTCCTTAAAAAGTTGTCAAGTTCAGACTTGACACGAAGGGAAGAACGTAATAGAATAGGCGAGTTATGATTTATTCCCGAACCGGATGGAATGGCGGAAAGCTGGCTTTTTTGCTGGGCTGTTCTGTATCTTTCCCTCACGGCAACGAAGACCCCAGCCACGCTTGGACGAAAAACCGGACCCGAAACGGTAAACTTCCGCGTAATATCAATTTGGGTTGCAAGAAGAAGTATCTGCCGACTACGGACAAAAACTGCCTGAATTATAATAGTCAATCTAGCTCAGATAAGCTCTTCTCTTTCGAAGCCTTTGGAAAAGCTGGAATTCCGCACCCTCGCGTCATCCCTGAAAAAGCGATTCGGGAAGGAAGCGTAGAAGTGCCGCTTGAATTCTTAGGGCGCAAAAACAATTCGTTCGCCGGAAGGGGTATCGTCCGCTACTCTCTGGAAAGCTGGAAAAAGGCCAAGCGAGCGCCGGGATGGAAACCGCATGATTTCTACGTCGAATTTCTGCCCTTTAAGAGTGAGCACCGAATTCATATCTTCTTGGGTAACGACATTTGCCATCTTAATAAACAGGTAAAACTGGGGGACACGAACTTTATTCACACCCTTGAGCAAGGCTCTCCCTTGATCATCGGAGCGATTGATCATCCTCAGAAGAATAAGATGGTTAAACTGGCGGTTCAGGCCATCACGGCAATCGGATTGCAATTCGGAGCAGTGGACATTTTCGTAGATATATACGATAATATTTATGTTTTGGAAGTCAACAGCGATCCGGGGATGCCGGGAATTATTGGGTATCTTTATGCCGAGGAGATTCGGCGGGTTTATCAGATTCCCCAACCTGATTATTATTTCTGTAATAGCGAGGGTGGGGTCACCGAAGTCGATCCTTGCTATTTCTTTACTACTCCTGAATATAAGCGAAAGAAGTTAAACGTGAAGTCTGAGGATTTTAGTTATCAAAACGAAGGGAAGAAGATGAAGCGGTAAGATCAAGGTCTATTTATTATGAGCTTCGCTATTGGAGATATTGTCTGGATTACTAATAATAGTCGCGGAGACGACAAGACTAGGGCGCGGCATTATCAGGTAACTAGGCTGGACTCTATCACGGGTGGGGTTTATCAAATGATCTGCATTAAAATAAGAGAGACGGACCACGCAGACGCTTTGGGTTTTAAATGTTATCCTTCAAGCGGTAATAAGATTGAGAAGGTAAGGAAGAGGAAGTGGAATCATCCTCTTACACCTATTTTCGCATGAGTTTTAACGTAGGAGATATAGTTTGCCTCTTAGATATGGGGTGGCCGGACCCCGCAGACGGCCTCGTATTTAAAGTAAACACGGTTAAAAACGGATTTCCCCATGAGGTATAAATTGTTAGGGGAACTAAGCTTTCTCCAAGAAGTATGGTGGGTATGCAACTTCCTCTGGAGAATCGGCCTTGGCAACACTTCAAGAAGAAAAAGGCATGGAATCACCCCTTAACGTCGATTTTTGCTTGAACCTTTCTTAAAATTATCTATTGCCCATAAAGGTTGCAGGTTAGAGAAGTGAAACCATTTTAATTCTAAACTCCTCTTCGGACTTATTCTCCGTACATGAATTACATAACATGATTAAGGATTTACACTAAAAGTGGATTTTCAGAAGAAGTAAACTACAGTCAGAGTATAGCGAATTGCCCGCTTCGACATATCCCGCCAGAGGGGAAAAGGCAAAAACCTACGGTAATGAATTCTAGCAAGTAAAAACCTGTAGAGGCACGATAATGGTGCCCCTAGAGCGGGCCGCTCTAGGAAATAAACAAACCACTTAGGGTTAAGTAAACCGTTACGGTTGAGGTTTAGTGGTGTCCTCCGGCTGGCAACAGCAATTACTTAATGATCACGCGATCAGGTTCCGGCCCTCATGCTCACCAGTTCTCTTTTTGTTCTCTGGTGACTAAATAATAAAAGTTTTTGAAGGATGCAGGCATTGAAGACGTTCCCTTATTTCTCTGTTTTTACAGGGGGATAAGGGGGCTGCTATGCTTGGGTTTTATTAAAGGATATAAGCATTAGTAGAGCTTCCAGAATACACTTGACACCGTTTGGAGAACGTGATACAATACAACGAAAGCCACCTTTATGCCTTTGAATCTACCTGAGCCGCCCGAAGGCTTTACCGTTTTCGGCCAGCCTATTAGAACTCGCGAAGAACTTAGCGAGATTATCTTGAGACTCCAGAGAAACGGAGATTTTAAGATGCGCGATTTAATCATGGCAAAGCTGAAAGCAAATAGTAAATACTCAATGAAGAAAGACCCTTGGAACGATTCCAGTTACCATCCCCAAAAGGTAACTGAGGCTAAAATTCCTAAACCCCGTAAACCTTCCATGAAGGATGATGAGTCGGGCGCACGAGATAATTACGAGTATCTTAAGTCGAGGGGTTATGAACCTGAAGATATTAAGAGAAGGATGGGCCAGATTTATCGGGATTTTAATGAGGAAATGGAAAAGCGCATGAAAAACGCGCCGCCCCCACCCTTTAAGGAAGGAGATTTTGTCGGGAATGCGAAAAGCTCTGCCAATCACCAGTTTTATCGGATTAAGAAACTTACTTATGATCCTTACGACGGATGGTCGGCTAGTGTGGATACTATCGTAAGTAAAGAAGGCATAAATCCTGCTATCAGCACGACTACTCTTCGAAAACAGAGGAGAATGAACGGATTAAATCACATTCGACTCGGCGATGTAAGTCAGCGATGGGAGAAAGTCGGCGAAGATTTAGTTCCTAAATTGTTCTCCCGTCATCCTCACACCAGTATTTTCTTCGTAGGATGACCAGAAAGAAAAAGAGGCCACCGAGGGTAGGGGATAGTGTCAGATTCAAAGAGGATACTGACTATCCCGGCCAGTTTGGCATTATTAAAAAGATTAAAAGGGGAGAGGATTGTCCCTATAGAATTCAATTTGGGGATCATTATGATCCAGAAGAGGAATCATTTACACGCGGCGAATTTCTACTCCAAACTCCCTGTTTAGGACACCCTCTAACCGACATATTCCAGTAGTTATTATAGACTTGACAAGTCTTATAGCTTCTGCTACACTAGGGAAATGGAGACTCTTGCCACAATCATCTTTTGCGTGCTAGGCTACGGTGTTCTTTGGGTAATGGCTCACAATGTCATGCCGCCCGATACGAATACCGAAGCTAGGCCCTATTATTCTCAGAATTGGGGCGGAGCTAGGGTTCAACCTCCGGTTTTCAGACCGCGAGCGGTCCCGAAGCAAGTGCCGTTTTACGGTCCTTCCTTTGTGGACAAGCCTAAACCCTTCCCTCCGGGGGACTGAGAAACTTCCGAATTGAGACAGTCTTTGTTGTGTGTCGAAGCACTTCCGCCTAGACAGACGAAGAAAAACGGTTAATTCGGCTTCTTTTTACGATGAAAACTAAAAACTGCCTCTATATTAAAAGTATTTGTGGAACGGCTGGAGGGTATCCGGTATCGCAAGTTATAACAGTGGGTTCTAGCTATAGAAAAGTAAGGAACTTCCCGGTATCCTCTGATAAACATTATCAGTATGCCCGGATTGAGAGGTGGGATAATGGGGCTAAAACTTACCAGAGGAAGATTAAAAATGTTACGATTCGTAATAATTCCCTTTAGTGCGGTTCCGAACGGGAAGGAATTCCGCTACAGGGGTAAATGGTGGTTTAAACACAACCCCGGCAATGGCTGGTCTACAGAAGGGAAGTTCTCTATGACTTTCTCTTGGGAGCAGCAAGTTGGTTTACCAATTAAATGTACTTAATTACTGAAATTAAGAACGTGCCACTTGGAGCGCGTTTTAGGCATGGTCAAACTTGGTATTGTAAGTTTAATAACTGGCTGGACCCCCACTCGGGGCTGCATCTAGGGTTTGACGAACTACATCCACAAAATAAACTAATCCTAAATAATCCCTATCTAAAAGTTGGGGTATTTACGAACGATAAAGGAAAGATTCTTCTCGGGGAAGATGATATTCCATTCTAATAAAATAATAATTAAAATAATGACAATCACTATTGAAGATGTTACTAAAGAAACGGACGGATTCACTTTGGAGGAGGAAATTCAGTTAATCCTACTAGCGAAAGATAACGTCGATTACAAAGACTTCGTTTTTAAACACTTTACCCGCCTTATCGTCTCGATTGCGAAAAAGTATATCCGAGGGGATACTGTATCTCTAAAGGATTTGATTCAGCAGGGGTATCTCGGGCTGGACCGAGCGATTAAAGAGTATAGTCCTGATCACCAGAAGAGGTTTTCTACTTATGCTCGATGGTGGGTAACCGCTTTCGTAGTAGAGTATTACCGTCTTAATTCGCGTTCGTTCTCTATTTCTGGTTCTATCTCTGGAAAGCTCCACGGTTTAGTCCAAGCAAATGAAGAATTGGAGCAAGAAATGGGCCGCGCTCCGACGACCGCTGAAATTGCGGAAAAGACGGGGTACGAAGAGGGCCATGTAGTATATTTACAAAGGTTTCTCCATATCGGCGTTCCGATTCACGAGTTTACGAGCAACGAAGGTGAAGAGAGCGAAGGGTTACAGAATGTCTTGGCAGACAGCCACTGCGACTCTCCGCTTGAAAGAGAGATTCGAGTGGATGGCGTCGAGGCCGTTAAGCGCGCTATAGCTCAACTAACTGATGTAGAGCAATTCGTGCTAAATAAAAGGTACGGGCTGGATGGTGGTCCGATCTTGACACTGAACGAGGTTGGTGGTAAAATGGTGGAGCTAGGTAAAGGGAAGAAGAAGACCGCCGAGAGGGTTCGTCAAATCCAGCTTAAAGCAGAAGAAAAACTTAAGAAAGTGTTAAACAAATGAAACAAGCCGATCAAGTTGCCATTCTGGAGAAATCCTTTGGTACATTCATGGAAGCAGAGGAAAGGTTGAAAGCCTATTCTCAGAGAATAGGTGCGCTTAATCGGGAAATTAAAGCTCTCAGGGAGCATCGCGACGGGCTACACGGTGAACGGCTTGCTCTGATCGAAGAGTGTAAGTCTTTAGCGATACAAATGGATGGGGTGCGAGAGGAAATCGCGCCCCTAGTTAAATAACGATTTTAATTCGTGAAAAAGATTCCTGATATCGTAATAGATGCGGACGTGTCTCACGCTAAGCATCGAAAGCACTGGCTTGAGGGGTGGGATGAAGCGGATGTTATGGACTATTTTGGGTACATCCCTGAGCATGTTGGGGCGGATGACGAGGAGGAGGCCCCTAATAATCCGTTTACCGACTATAAAATCGGCGACTTCGTTGAAGTTTATTTTGATCAAGTAGAGGAATATTTATCGGCAAAAATTATAGGAATAGCAACCGATCTAGTTCCGATCATGTATAAAGTTGAAGGCCCAAATGGAATGACCCAATGGACCGAACATATCTTTGAGACGGATGTTGGCCATGAATGAATCGAATTAATTGGGATGAGTATTTTGTAACACTAGCATTTGTAGCTAGCTTAAGAAGCGTCGACGAATTTCGCAAGGTCGGCGCTATTTGTGCGTCTAGGGATAACCGCATTCTTTCTTGTGGTTATAATGGGTTGGCGGCTGGATTTGAAGCCCCGGAGGGATTATATGAGGACCGGGAAAAGGGGAGGAGAAATCGGTTTTTGCTCACTCAGCACGCTGAAATTAATGCGCTATCGCTATGTAGACCCGGAGAGGTTCATACATTAGCAACAACCTGTTCGCCCTGCTCTAATTGCGCGACTATCATTGCAGGTTTTAAAGTTAAAAGGGTATTAATGATCGAGGAATATCATATTGAACAATCTTACAAAGAGGTATTTGATTTTTATAAGATAGAATTTAAAGTGATAGTACCACCTGATATATTTAAGGACCATTCGGTTATTAAATCAGTATTTCCCGGAGTGGTAAATCATATACAAGAATGAGTTTAATTATTGACCCAAGCGACAATCAGAACGAAGTGCAAGATCAAGATAGGCAGCAAAACGAGCATCTGGCTCATTTAGCTCAAGTCGAGACTCACTTGCAGGTTTCGAATCTAGTAAAGATTCTTTTTACCGTAAACTACGACGTTCTATCTCACTTAGTTAGTAGCTCTCCAGAGGATTTGCAAAAGACCCCGCACTATAGGGTTCTGGCAGCCACTTTAGAATACTATACTAATTTGATTAAAGCGACCCAGCCTCCACAGGAATAAATGACTGTAATTGATTCAACGAGAAGTCTCTTCCAGTTTTTTACTGGGAATGATGTCTTTAATATTGATGAAGACTTCGCTAAGGTAGTAACAATTACATTAAATGATGTAGTTGATCGAGCTATTATCCGGCAGGCGTTACAGAATTTTCAGGATCAAGGGGTTGTTGTACCTTTGGTAACCGAGCCCGAAAAGGCGCATCCGGTTACAACCCATTGGGCACTAACTAAACCTTTAGTGGAATATGCTCAGACAGTTGAGCTTTCCTTTCCAACAGTCCACGCCATTACAAATACGATTAACGAGATTTGTGATGAGCTAGAGATTGAAAAGGAAAAAGTTAATCCCTTGCAGATTACAGAACAAGATATCGTAAATCTCATTCTTATCATCAGTAGGATGAGGCAAGAGGCAATTAAAGAAGATGAGTAATACTGATTTAAGCTATTCTGAGACTTTGGATGCATTAGATACTAAAGGCTATCCCGGTAAATGTAGAGATATCGAAAACGGAAAGTATCTAGTCAAAGATTCGGGGAAAAGGGAAGAGTTTGGAACCGGAGCCGTTCGAGATACACAAGATGGAAAACCTAGATTCGATTTAATCCCGCCATTGTCTTTAAAGCGGGTCGCGGACCTTTACGCGAAAGGTGCCCTAAAGTATTCTGAGTTCAATTGGCGGGCTGGGATACCCTATTCTAGGTGCTATTCTAGTATCCTTCGCCACCTATTTCAATGGGCTTCGGGAGATAAAGAGGAAGACCATCTAGCAGCTGTCGTTTTCGGGTGTTTAAGTATTATGCATTTTGAATCCACAGGCAGAACTGAGTTAGATGATATGGATAAATATCGTTCTTAAGCTTTTGTCCAACCTTTGTGACTTTTACGTAAACCTTGGTAGACTTTATATAAATGGCAATGATCTAAGTCATTTTCCTTGCAGAAGGACTTTAGGTTAAAAACTTCCCTTATAACCCCACAAGGATCTTTTAGAATATAATTTTTGGAATTACCATTATTATATAGCCTTTCTTCTGAAATACAAGCTCTAGTCCATCCTTGGGAGCTTACTCCCCTTCCCTTTAGCATTGAGGCGAATGACCTTGGTGATAAATTATTTTTTCTGCAAAAATCTCTTACATTAAATATTCGAACAGTTTCCATTGTAGTTAAGTTTCTGGCTAAATAGGTTAGTTGGTCTATGTCTATTTCTGGTCTAGTAAAATCATAGGCATATAAAGATTTTCCATGAGCTAATGAATACATTGTCATTTCATTTAAGTTATTTGTATGGCAAAACTTTATTAAATTGTCGATGAATATAATTTCTCCTGTCGATATTCTCTTTATATAAAACTGTTGACAGGGTCTAGCATAACCTCTTTGTCCACATTTAGCTAAGTTATAGCCATTGGGAGCTAAAGAATTATACTTTAAAGAATAGAATAACTCTTTCTCATATAATTCTTTTATAGATGAAATCTTATCCTCTAAGATTTCTACAGTAAAATTGCTGTGTCCATATTTAGATGCTGCCTTCTTTAAATATTTGTTATTCGTCCATTTCCACCAGCTTCCTCCAGAGTACCTCTTATTGAAATCTCTAGTTGTTAGTCCTATATAGCATTTTTGATTAACCAAATTAGTAATCTTATATATTAACATACTCTAAATTACACCAATTAAATGCCACTTGAGAATATTGTAATAAAAACTATAGTATAAAAATGTTTGCTTGTAATTTACCTATAAATAATCTTAGTTTTGGTAATTGTGCCCAAAATATTCTCTGGGAATGGTATAAATTAGGATTAAATCCTTGTATCTTCCCGATAGGGAACGTGAGTTTAAACTCTTTCGAGTACATTACTGAAGATTACAAGAAGTGGTTAAATGAAAACATTAAAAAAGCAAATAAAGAACATTCTAGGAAAAATCCTACCTTTAAACTTTGGCATTTAAATGGTAGCTTAGAGTCGCTAAGTGAAAAACAAGTATTACTTACTTTTCACGAGAGTAGCCAAATTACGCCGACCGAAGCGAATATCATTAGAAATAATCATATCGTCTTAGTTACCTCTAAATACACAAAAGATGTTTTTGACGCTACGGCTCCGGGATATACTCGTGTTGTTCCCCTAGGATTCGATAAGAATTCCTTTAAGAGGCTGGATAAGCAGTATTTCCCGCCAGAGGTTGTTTCCTTTGGAGTGGCTGGAAAGCTAGAGCATCGGAAAAGGCACTTGGATGTAATTCGCTTTTGGGCGAAAAAGTATGGGAATGATCGACGGTTCTTTCTGAATTGCGCTCTTTTCAACCAGTTTCTCTCTATCGAGCAGCAAAGCGCACTCATTGGGCAAGCTTTGGAGGGAAAAAGGTATTTTAATATCAATTTTAATCCCTTCATGGATAGTAATGAAGCATATAACGATTATTTAAACAGTAATCATATTGTCCTCGGACTCAGCGGAGCTGAAGGATGGGGTTTGCCTGAATTCCAAAGTATCGGACTCGGTAAGCATGGTTTAATATTAAACGCAACCGGCTACAAAGAGTGGGCCAATACAGCTAACTCAGTTTTAATTGAACCGAGCGGGATGGCAGATATGCATGACGGGATTTTCTTTCAAAAAGGAGGGGAATTTAATCAGGGACAAAGTTTTACTTGGACAGAGGATAGTTTCTATGCTGGAGTTGATGCGGTCCTAGCTCGTTTTAGGAGCAGTCCTATTAATAAAGAAGGATTGAAATTGCAGGATTCTTTTAAGTGGGAAAACACAGCTAAAGTTATTTTGGAAGCCTTACGAGAAGTATGAAACACCCAAAGCTAGAAAAGGTAGAACCCTCTTTCGTTCACAAGGGGTGGGGTTCGGAAAAAATACTCTTTAATGATGAAGAATTGTGCGGGAAGGTTCTGTATTTTAATAAAGGATCAGAATTTAGCACTCATAGTCATATCTTAAAATATGAATTCTTTCTAGTCCTAAAAGGGAAATTGCAAGTAACAGGAATTAATACTGAAGATGCGTCTAAATACCAGATTGAATTAGATAGGGGCGAAGTTTTGAGGGTGCCTCGGGGCGCTTTTCACAGAATTAAAGCCTTGGAAGAAAGTGAAATTGTTGAATTTTCTACTCATCACGAAGATTCTGATTCCTACCGAATTCTACCGGGAGACTCCCAAAAATCTTCTTGAAAACTTTTTCTATACAATTATAGAAAAGAAGGTCGGCTAATACCTTAAATTAGCAAAACAAACTAAAATAAACTAACATGAAAAATAAACAAAAAGAACTAGAAGTAAGCAAATCAAACTCTGTATTATCACCCTTTAAATCAGTTTTCGATTTTTGGCCTACAAAATGGCAGTCATTCTTCGATTTCCCAGCTGATCCAGTTGGGGTCAGAATCGGGGGAGACGACGATAAAATCTCTGTAGAGATTGACGTTCCGGGCTTTAAGAGAGACGAAATTAAAGTGTCTCTGACGGCACCTAAACAATATATCTTCGATAGCCGCTATAGTAATAGCGAACCTCGAAAAACGTCCAGAATGTATAGCGTTCTCAACGTAGAATGTAAGACTGATAATAGATCAGCTTACTTTTCTAGTACGGTCCCATATACAGCAGACTTCACCAAAGACCCTGAGGTAAAGCTGAAAGAGGGAGTTTTGAAACTCACCTTTGACCGGGTAGACGAGACAAAACCGAAGGTTCTCGAAATCAAGTAATAGGAAGTTATATAGGCGGGCCTAACTCACTAGGCCCGTTTATTTTTTTATATGAAAGTTAGAATAGAAATTGAAACGAATTTAAATGAGGAGCCTTATTATAATCAGTTATGTAAGGCTTTAATCCCGACGTTGTTTGAGGACGCGAATAGCTCTTTGGAAGTGGGACCGTTATTGATCGAGGGACTTCGCTGGGAAAGTCAGTCTCTGTCCACGTCTCTAAAGGACCGGAAATTTATAACTTTGGAATTAAGTAGAGAGAATGCAGAGACATCTAAAGTTTAAAGTCTGGGATTACTTTGAAGGATGTTTCCTGGAAGACACTGATCCTTATAATCCAACGGAAATATCTATTGGATTAGACGGCAGGCTTATAATCTCGTCGCGGGATGGGTTCTATGACTTGGAAGAGAAGCGGCACGAAATAGTACGGTTTACTGGCTATTTAGATATAAATAACGTAGAAATCTACGAAGGCGATTACGTCAGGAATGATCCTGACAATATTATGCTAAAGATTTTAGCTGAGCCTCCGGGCGATTATACCCACGGAGAAGTTAGATTTATATCAGGCGGCTTTAATGTATGCCAATACCATTTAGGAAGAACGCTGTTCGAAACCTTTGTGTTTTGTGATTGCTGTCCTTGCGCGCTAGAAATCGTAGGAAACCGGTTTGAGAGTAAGGATATCATTGATAAAATCGAGAAAGAAAGAGAAGCGATCAACAAGCGCGTAAACTCTCTTGATTTATCTGCTAAATAATTTATAAAAAGGAATGCAGGAATTACGCTCGAAATGGAAATCTCTAATTGTCTCAAATAGACAAACGGGGAAAACGCAGGCAACAATTGATATGGCTAGTATGAACCCTAAGGTGATTGTCGTTTGTGCAACAAATTATTTAGCTCAGTTAATCCAGAAAAAGTTGCCAGATAATACGGTTATATCTATTAACCAGATTGATCAGGTCAGAGAGCTAAAACAGCCTTACCTATTTGAACCGGACGCTGTTGCCTTACTTATTAATTAATATGCCCCAATATTTGTATAAACACCCAAAAAAGAATAAGTATATCGAAGTCACTCAGACAATGAGTGAAGAGCATACTTATACAGATAAAGAGGGAACTCTTTGGGAGAGAATTTTTACTGTTCCTCAGGGTTTAGTTAAAGCTAATTGGGACCATAATGATTCCAGAGTTTTCGCTCATAATACCAAGCATTCGCGGGGCAATATCGGGGACTTAGTTGATAGAGCGGAAGAGCTATCCGCTAAGAGACAGAGTGAGAGTAACGACGGAAGGGATAAGTTAAAAGACGTAGAAATGGATCGGTGGAGTAAGAAGAGGAAGGGAAAACTTCACCCGGATGATGACAGACCAAAGAAAGTAAAATAATGAAAGCTCAAATATTTGACCATCCTGATCACAAAAGAGAAGAACTTTCTATTATTTCAGATCGGGCCGATGATGTTTTTATTTTAGGGCAATTAACTGAAAGACTTCCTTATTCGACAAAAGGTTTGACTTTAGACGGCAAAATTTCTTTACAAATTTATCTGAGTGATCTAATCGAAGCTGCGTTAGAAAAGAAATGGGAGGAAAACAACGAGTAACATGAAAATAATTTATCACGAAATAGATGGTTCGAAAAGGGAAATGACGGTAGAAGAATTTTTTAAATTGAAAAACATTAACATAGAAAGTGAGGTTCCCTTTGAGCTACAGTAATAATTCAGCTATGAATATTTCAGTACGCTGCGAAGGGGGTTAGGTATTGGTGATATGATCCTAGCGACTCGCTATATTGCCGCAATCCGGGAAAAGCATCCCAACTCGTCCATCACTGCATATTTAGATACTAACGGTTCTAAATTTCAAGAAGAACTGTATACCTTATGTTATAGTCATTTAATTAACAAATGTATTACGATTCCTAATAAAAAAGAAGAAAAATATGTAATGACTAGTCCCTTCGGAAGGGAAGAGTACCCCGCTCATCTAAGAAATATTCCAGATAAATATATCGAGGAAATGTTGGATGCGGATCGCTTTTACGATCTTTGCGGAGATACACTTGCATTTTTAAGTGCCGATTTTGATTGGTTTAAATACTATAGATTTTTCCCGCGTCCTCAAGTAAAAGAAAGTATAGAAAAGCCATTTAATAGATATATCGTCTGTAATTTATATACGGATGCAAACAATAGTCATGGGATGGATGAAAATTACGTGAAGACTTTGCTTCAATCTATCCAAGGCGGAATGCCGATTGTTTGTATAGTAAATCCTGTCACTAAGCCTTTTTACGAAAAGATAATTAATGAGTCCGATCGCTGCAAGTTTTTCGAGGGAAATTGGGGACAAATAGCCTCCCTAGTAGAACAGTCAGTGGGAATGATTGCGGTAGATTCGGGGGCTAGTTACTTAGCTTATGCTTATTCAATTCCTGTTTTAGTTTATACTAAGTATTCTCATCAACCTCATTCTATCATGTTCTCTCATAAATTAAGATGGAGAGTTTTTGAGAACGACTGTATTCCCCCTAATTTTGACCTACAGTATTCTTTAGCGTACTTTGCTAAGACAATCAACAGTAAGGTCTTTTGGATTAATCCCGGAGTACAGAATTTAACCCAAGAGATTGTAGATAGATTTGGTTACGCAATAGAAAGAAGATGAACGTATTAAGCTTATTCGACGGTATGAGTTGTGGCCAATTAGCCCTTGAAAAGGCTGGTATTCCCTATAATAAATATTATTCCTCTGAAATAGATAAGCATTCTATAAAGGTATGTCAAGACAATTACCCAAATACTATACAATCTGGAGACGTTTCCAGCTTGAGAGCTACTCACGTAGATAATATAGAACTGTTAATTGGGGGCTCGCCCTGCCAAGGACTCAGTTTATGTGGAAAACGATTAAACTTTAATGATCCCCGATCCAAACTCTTCTTTGAGTATTTAAGGTTATTAAAAGAGTTAAAGCCTTCATATTTTCTTTTAGAAAATGTCTGCATGAATAAAGAGTCAGAGTATATCATAACTCAAGAACTAGGCGTTTCACCCATCTTAATTAATTCTGCTTTAGTATCAGCACAAAACCGTAAAAGGCTTTACTGGACAAATATTCCAAATGTTGCGGTTCCATCTGATCAAGGAATAAAACTTCAACATATATTAGATTCAGGGTTTGCTGATAGAGAGAAAAGTTTTTGTTTACGTAGCTCAGGCGGCCTGTCTGCTCCATCTGATCAAAGAAGGTATTTTACTCATAGTTTCGGTCAATATAAATTCAAAGTTCCGCCCCAGAACCTTTCTTTAGAAGAAAAACTATCTAGTATATTGCCCTTGAGTATTAATGAGTTAGAAAAGCTACAAACCGTTCCAGTTGATTATTCCAAATCAGTTTCTTATTCGCAAAGGTATAAAATGTTAGGTAACGGATGGACAGTAGACGTTATAGCTCATATTCTAAAAAATATTGTTTAATGCATAAATTAACTAAACGGTGTCCAGTCTGTAACTCTAAAATGCTGGGATATACAGACATTACTGCGGGAACGGTTTGTGAAGATGTTGAGCAATGTACTCTTTGCAACTATTACTATGAATATATGTATGGGCACACTACAATATCGGTAAATCAACCACTAGAAGAGTTTAGATGGAGTTATAATACTCCGTGGGAAGAAGCTAAACCGATACAGGACGCCTATCAGTTAGCGATTAGAATAGCTAGGGAAAGACGGGATGCGAGTTTTAATAGCGTGTGAGTATAGCGGTATAGTTCGAGAGGCTTTCAAAAAGCTAGGTCACGACGCGACGAGTTGCGACCTACTTCCTTCGGATCAGGAAGGTAAGCACTATCAAGGGGATGTTTTAGATATTCTTAACGATGGGTGGGACATTATGATTGCTCACCCACCCTGCACCTATCTATGCAGTTCAGGACTTCACTGGAATAAGAGAAGGCCCGAACGGCAACTAGAGACGGATAAGGCTTTAGAGTTTGTTAGAGTTCTTCTTAACTCTCCAATTAATAAAATTGCCTTAGAGAATCCCATCGGGTGCATTAGCTCTAAAATCAGGAAGCCGGATCAAATTATACAGCCTTGGCAATTCGGGCACCCCGAAAGCAAGAGCACTTGTTTATGGCTCAAAGGGCTACCATTACTTAAACCTACTAACATTTTAACGAAACCGGAGTGTGGCTACTGGAATAACCAATGCAAGACGGGAGGCCAAAACAAACTTGGTCCGAGTGATGATCGCTGGAAAATTAGAAGCTTAACTTATGAAGGAATAGCTCAGGCATTTGCAGAACAATGGGGATAATATGTTAGAAAAAAACAAAATTTATAATTTAGACAACTTAAAGGGACTAAGGCAGCTAGACGACAATTCTATTGATAGCATTGTAACCGATCCTCCGTATCATCTTACTCAAGAGAAGTACAAGAAAATTAAGCCGGGGGCCGAGCATTTAGATACGCCTTATGGACGTGCTAGGGTCGGTGCTAGAGGCTTTATGGGTAAAGAATGGGACGGTGGTGACATTGCCTTTAGCATAGAGTTATGGCAGGAATGCTTACGGGTACTAAAGCCGGGTGGACATCTTTTAGCTTTTGGCGGAACACGGACCTATCACAGGATGGCTTGCGCTATTGAAGACGCTGGATTTGAAATTAGAGATCAGATTATGTGGGTATACGGTTCGGGTTTTCCAAAATCAGTAAATATCTCCAAGGAAATAGATCGTAAGAAAGGAGTTAAGGGAAAGGTTGTAGGAGTTGATCCAGTTCGAGCCGCAAAGCTCGTCAATCAAATGGGAGACTACACAACCGATGTAGGCTGGAGCGCCGGAAATAGAACTGCGGACATTATTGAGCCATCTTCGGACGAAGCAAAGGAATGGGATGGATGGGGTACGGCATTGAAACCCGCTCACGAGCCGATTGTGGTAGCGAGAAAGCCTTTAAGCGAAAAGACTCTAGCCGAGAACGTGCTAAAATGGGGAACTGGAGCAATAAACATTGAGGGAAGCCGCATTCCGGCAAGTGATACTTCTATTATAATTAATTATGGCTCTATAGGTTATCATGGAGGAGCTAGCCCGAAAGTTATCGAAACAGGAAGTAACAAAGGTCGTTGGCCCGCTAACTTTATTTTAGAGTGTACTTGCGATGAAGTAGAAGTTGAAGGGCACTCCGACCCCGATTGCCCTTGCTACATATTAGATAAACAGAGCGGGATTTCTAAATCTACAGGAGGAAAGAATTCTGGCGGATTAGGAAAGAATGTTTACGGAAAATTCTCTGGTACGGTTATTGGAGAAAGTGCTGGAGGCTTAGGCGATACAGGGGGAGCTTCGCGTTTCTTCTATTGCTCCAAAGCTTCCCGAAAAGAGAAGGAAAGGGGGCTGGAAGACTTACCCGAGAAGTTGATGGGTATGTCTAATGGAGCGTTAATACATGGCGAAGAGTCTGATAAAGCTCAAAGTTTGGGATATAATAGGACAAACCGCGTTAAAAATTCTCATCCGACAGTCAAACCTTTAGACTTAATCAAACATTTAGTCAAATTAGTTACTCCGCCCCAAGGGCTTAGTTTGGATATTTTTAATGGCTCAGGAACCCATTCTTTAGCCTGCAAGGAGTTAGGCTTTGATTTTATTGGATTTGAGCTAAGTGATGAGTATTGTGAGATTGCTAGTAAAAGACTTTCTTCAATACGCGAGGAACCAGGTATAATTCAGCAGCCCGAACTTTTCTAATGGATATTAACCCTTTTGACTTTAACCATATTCGCGATCAAGCGCGTACAATTATTGACATTCTTTATCAATCCTGTATTGCAGAGGGCGGTGATGGGGATGCTCTGTGGTATTCGCCTAATTATTCAGTTGAAGATATTTTACCTTTAATTAAAGAGTATAATGACAAGCTAAAGTACCCTTGGTCAATAGACTTTCAAAAAGAGGAGGAAACTATCTTGTGGGGAGAACAGCAGGAGTGGGTTATCATAACAAACGACAAAAAGTATTATGATACTACTGGATGGGCTACATTAGAAATTAAATGGTAAATTATGGAATTAATCGAGTATAAGGGTAAGAAGTACCCATCTTTTCAGGCGGCAGGATTCGCGGCTAAATACGTTTTCCCCTTTGCTAAGGAATTCTGTCAAGGTTTAGGCGTGGATATTGGATGTAACAGAATTGAGTGGGCGCTTCCCGGGGCGATTCCCGTAGACTTAACTCTACAAAACGAGTATGATGCCTTTAACCTACCTAGCAAGAACTTGGATTATATCTTTAGTTCTCACTGTTTAGAGCATCTACCCAATTGGGTAGACGCGATGGATCATTGGACTAAATGTTTGAAGTGGGGCGGCACCTTATTCTTGTATCTTCCTCATGTATCCCAAATCTATTGGAGAGCTTATAACAATAGGAAGCATTTATGGAATCCGACAGAGGAAGTTCTCCGAGGTTATTTGGAAGATCGAGGGTATCAAAATATTCTAATTACTGGCCCAGATTTAAATTGTAGTTTTTGCGTTGTCGCGGAAAAGGGAGTATAATGATCGGGTTAAAATACGGGAAACTTCTAGTATTAGAAGCAAGTGAAAGACGTGATTCTTCGGGTGGAATATTTTATCTTTGTCAGTGTGATTGCGGAACAGTGAAAGACGTAAGTAAAAATAAACTAAAAAGAGGTCATACTCGAAGTTGTGGGTGTTTGAATACTTTTAATAGGGAGAAAAAGCAAAGAAGATTATTGTTGCCGGGTGAAGCACTTTTTAATAAAATCCTATATAGCTATAAGTCGTCAGCTATTAAAAGGAAGATAGATTGGCAAATCTCTAATGATATAGCTATTGCACTATTGAAAGGAAGTTGCTTTTACTGTGGTTCTCCTCCTTGCAGATTGAAAGATTATAAAAGGTTAAACGGAAAAGTTTTATTTAACGGTATAGATCGCGTAAACAATAATATAGGGTACATAGAAGAAAATTTAGTAAGCTGCTGTTCTAAATGTAACTTTGCGAAACATACTATGTCTTTAGAAGAGTTTAAAAATCATGTAACAAAAATATATAACTTTATATGCAGAGAGTAGATTGCTTTATGATCGGGTTAGAGGCCGAATTGTCTATTTTAGAGATTCGGTTCAGAGAGTTGTACCCAATAATAGATTATTTTGTTGTTGTAGAGTCTAATCTCAGTCATAGTGGACGCCCAAAAGAATTTTTCTTTTTAAATAATGCTAAAAGATTTGAGAGCTATTTACATAAAATAATTTATGTCCAATCGGACTTATCTAAAGAAACTACGGATTGGAGGAGAGAAAATAAACAGCGGAACGATATCCTAATCGGAATAAAAAATCTAGAATTAGAAAAAAGTGATCTTATTTTGATATCTGACTTAGATGAGATTCCTGACAGTAATATAGTACCAGCTTTAGATAAATTATGTATAAACTCTCCAATATCATTTAATCATAGATTCTTTGCTTACTTTTTAAACCTAAAAGGAATGAACAAGCAATGGATAGGAACCGTGGGGTGCAAGCGAGAGTGGCTTGATTTGCATCCTCCTCAGTTCTTTCGAAATTTTAAAGATTCATTTCCTAGAATAGACGGAGAGGCAGGCTGGCATTTTAGTTATTGTGGAGGAGTCGAAGCGGTTCATCAAAAATTGAAAGCCTTTGCTCATCAAGAGAATCCTTTCAAAAATTTATCGAGCGAATCTTTTGAGGAATTATTTAAAAATAGGGTACTGAAGGATAAGCAGTTTTGTTTTGACAACGACTCGACTCCATTAGAAAAAGTAGACATAGATGACTCCTTTCCTGAATATATTCAAACCCACAAAGAGGAGTTATCCAGATTAATTTTACCATGAATACACAAGAATTAATTGTTCATACTGAGCAAGCTATTCAGCTTGCCACAGAGCATAAATCCAAGCTTCCACCTGAAATTTTGCGGATTCAAGGATTCAGTAGCCCTAAAGTAAGACATTTTCTTAATAACTTGTTGAATCTACCGGGAGCTTCCTACCTTGAAATTGGAACGTATAAAGGTTCTACGCTAGTTTCTGCCTTACATGGCAACGAGAAGATCATCAATAGGGCTTTAGCTATTGATAATTTCACTGAATTCGATGGTCCACGCCAAGAGTTACATAATAATGTAGAGAATTTTATTGATTACTCGACATTCCGTTTTGACTTTATCGACGGAGACTGCTGGGCCGAAGCTGTTAATTTAACGGGAACCTTTAATATCTACTTCTATGATGGTCATCACGAAGAAGAAGATCAGTATAAAGCGTTTACGGAATATAACCATTTACTTGAATCTCCTCATATAGCTGTAATAGACGATTATAATTGGGGGCCAGTGAGAGCGGGAACTGAGAGAGCGTTCAAAGATTTAAATTATAGAGTAGCACGGGGTTGGGAACTTCCCGCCAGATATAATGGGGACGTTCAGCAATGGTGGCATGGTTTAGGAGTATTTATAATAGAGAAATGATAGTAGACTACGATGGAATTCCAGTAGAATTCTTCAACCTCGAAGAAGGAGGGATAGATCAGAGGATTAAATCAGGAGGATGCCCGGTTAGCCCTCAAGAGAAATCTGTGTTCAATCACCTAACGAAACCAAAGGATATAGTATTTGATGTAGGAGCATACATTGGCTCTCATTCTATTTTCTTTGCCTTAAAGGATACATTTGTCTATGCGTTTGAACCTTCTGTTAGGAATTATAACCGGCTTGTAGCAAATACTTCCTCTTACCCGAATATATCTTGCTATAACATCGCTTTTCACGATCACGAATATAAATGTGATACCTTATTTAAAGATTGTAATACTTCCATATCAAAAGACACGATAGTTCAGCCCATTGAATATGTAGTTATAGAGAAATACATCAGTAAGATGGACATTGGATATCCTAATGTAGTTAAGATGGATATAGAAGGTATGGAAACAATCGTTCTAAATACCTTTACTGTTTTTTTTGAGCAGAGTCGGCCTAGAATTATTTTAGACGCTCACCGGCATGGAAGGAAATATCAAGTTCAAAGATACCAAGACAATCCAAGCTGGCTCGACCCAGCTGAGGGAGGTTTTGACTTTAATAAATTGAAGGAATATCGCTACAAACTATATAATTGTGATAGCGGGGGATTCATTCAGATTCCTCCTGAAACAGACTACAATACAGTGATGGGATTTAAAAGCTTTGCTTTAGTTCCCGAAGAATTTAATTTAAATGACTAAAGAACAGGAACAGGTAAAAGAGTGGATGAATGCGTTCAGACAGACATTCTATAATAAACCAACACAGGTGAATAGTGAAGTTTTAAGACTTAGGGCTAAACTTATTTTAGAAGAAGCTTTTGAAACAATTACCCAAGGTTTAGGCTTGGATATCTATATCCAAACTCCTACTTCGGGTGATTATTTGTCCATAACAGAGGACAATGTTAAAGGTAAAGAAATAGATATTACATTTCGTCAAGCGAAACCACTTGATTTAGTAGAAACTGCTGATGGTTTGGCTGATCTACATTATGTTGGATATGCTGGAACGGGCTGTGCGCTTGGGATTGATATGGAGCCCGCTTTCGCGGAAGTTCAAAAAAGTAATATGTCAAAACTTTGGACTAAAAAGGAAAGCGAATCTCGTGATATAAAATCTTTTCCATTAGTCCGCGAAATTGATTCAACTGACGATAGAAGGTTTATTGTAGCAAGAGAAGATGGCAAAATAATGAAATCACCCTCATATAGTCCTGCTGATATAAAATCGGTTATAGAAAAACAATCATATAAGAATTAAAACCTTCTCATTTATATAGGTTATATGTAATAACTATTATGGATGAAATTTGGAAACCAATTCAAGATCACGAAGGATATTATGAAATATCTAATATGGGTAGAGTAAAAAGTTTATTTACAAAAGTAGAAAAAACTTCTAATGGAAGAAAAATTTTACCCGCTCAGATATTGACTCCTATCAATGAAGGTCGATATTTTGTAGTTAATTTATCTAACTCTAGGCACTTTATTCATAGATTAGTTGCTATTCATTTTATAGATAATCCTGATTCGAAGCCACAAGTTAATCATATAAATGCAGACAAGTATGATAACCGAGTTGAAAATCTAGAATGGGTTACAGCTAAAGAGAACTCTCAGCACGCAATCAAATTGGGTTTAATAAAATGGAATGCACTGAAAGATCACAATCATCCTAAAGCAACTAGAGTTAGACAGTTAGATCAAGCAGGAAAATTAATTCAAGAATGGGAATGTATTAAATATGCAAGTCAAGCTTTGAAAATAAGTCACAGCAATATTTGTCATGCTTTAGCTAAACCTCATAGGACGGCAGGTGGGTTTGTGTGGGAACGAGCCACTACACTTTAATATAAACCTTATATCCCTCTAAGTGAATAGGCTGGAAAAAACATTTCCAGCCTTTAATTTACTTGTAAACTATTAGCTATGATATTTGAAGAACAGATCGCGCTGGAGCCGGACCACTATAGTTGGGCTCAGACCTTTATTGATACCGCCTTTAATGGCTTTTGGACAGACAAAGAATTTAATTTCAGTAGTGATAAGCAGGATTTTAAGGTACACTTAACTCCCCAAGAGCAACAAATCATTGTTCGCTCTCTATCACTTATTGGACAGCTAGAGATTAGCGTTAAGAAATTCTGGAGTAAGCTGGGAGATAACGTCCCGCACCCGTCTTTATTCGACTTAGGATACGTCTTAAGTATGCAGGAAGTGGTTCACGGCAATGCTTATAAGCGCCTATTGAACGTACTTGGCATTAAGAACTCCTTCGACGAGATTCTTAAGATGGACTTTATTAAAGGTAGAGTGAACTATCTTCGTAAGCATCTACATAAGTTTCACGACGATAACAAGAAGCAGTTTGTCTACAGCTTAATTCTCTTTACTTTATTCATTGAGAACATTGCGCTGTTCTCTCAATTTTATACTATTAGCTGGTTTGGGCGCTTTAAGAATGTCCTTGTCCACACTAATAAGCAGGTAGAGTATACTTCGCGGGAGGAAAACCTTCATGCGCAGGTCGGGATTAAGCTCATTAATGTTATTCGACAGGAACATCCCGAACTATTCGACGACGCCTTGCTAGAGAAGGTAATGTACGAGGGGAAGAATGCAGTGGAGTACGAGTGCGAAATTATTGGCTGGACAGTAAACGGTTATAAAGAGGACGCTTTAAACTCGGACGTAGTACGAGAGTTAGTTAAGCATCGGATGAACAACTCCCTAGCAGAAATTGGTTTCCCGAAAATGTTTGAGATTGATCAGGAACTAATTAGCAAGACTACTTGGTTTAATGAGCAGCTTCTTGGGAATAACAAGACGGATTTCTTTCACAGTAGACCCGTCGAGTATTCAAAAAAGGCTCATTCTTTTAGTGAAGATGATTTGTTTTAAATTAAAGAGTAATGATGAAAGACAGCGTAGGTAACGAGATTAAAGCTAGAGATATCGTCTATTGCGGACACGCGATTGGTTGGATATTCGGATCATGCGATGAGGATAAAGGAGAGCTTTGGATTGCTTGGGACTTGGTCGGTCCAAGCTCAGAAGATTCTGAACCTCTCCAAAAATTCATTGACGATAAATACTGTTACGTTAAAGTAGTCGGTACGCTTAAGTAATATGGACAAATTTTATTGGTTGAATAGTGCCTCTAGGACTTTCTTAAGCCGAGGCTATTTGAATGAAGGCGTAGAGCCGGAGCAGAGGTATCAGCAGATTGCCACTAGAGCGGAAGAGCTATTGGGTATAGAGGGCTTTGCAGAGAAGTTCCTAGACTATCTAGGCCGAGGCTTTTATTCTCTTTCTACGCCCGTTATCACTAACTTTGGAAATCGTAGAGGTTTTCCGGTTAGCTGTTTCGGGAGCTACGTTTCGGATACTATGGAAAGTATCTTAGAGAAAGTAGCGGAAGTCGGAACGATGAGTAAGATGGGCGGCGGTACATCGGCCTACTTTGGCGATTTAAGACCCCGTGGCGCTCATATTAGTGTCGGCGGCGAGTCTTCCGGCCCCGTGCATTTCATGGAGCTTTACGACAGAGTCGCTGACGTGGTTTCTCAAGGATCAGCGCGGCGAGGTTCTTTCGCTGGTTATATGCCAGTAGAACATTCTGATATTGAGGAATTTCTTCAAATTCGGAACGAGGGTAACCCTATCCAAGCTATGAGTATTGGCGTAACCATTACTAATAAGTGGATGGAGGATTTGATTGCGGGGGATAAAGTCAATCGTAAGATTTGGGGAAAGATTATCCAGAAAAGGTTCGAGAGCGGATATCCGTATATCATGTTTAGTGATACGGTTAATAATAATGCTCCTCAGGTCTATAAAGACAAGGGCATGGTCATCCGCGCCAGCAACCTATGTAGCGAAATCGCTTTGTGCGCCGACGAGTGGAATTCATTCGTTTGTGTATTAGCTTCGTTAAACCTATTGCATTGGGAAGAGATTATCGAAACCGACGCGATCCAGATGCTTATCTATTTCCTAGACGCAGTTAATGAGGAGTTTATCCTTAAGACCGATGGAGTTAAGTTCATGGAAGCGGCGAATCACTTTGCCAAGACTCAAAGAGCTTTAGGAATGGGAGCTTTGGGCTGGCATTCTCTCCTCCAGTCCAAGAACATCGCTTTCGAGTCTATGGAGGCTAAGTTTCTAAATGTAAGTATTTGGAAGACTATTAGGGAAAGAGCAGATCAGGCTACGCAGGAATTGGCAAAGATTCTAGGTGAGCCCAAGCTGTTGAAAGGTTATGGTCGCAGGAATGTAACTACTTTAGCTATCGCTCCAACTACCTCCTCATCCTTTATTTTAGGTCAAGTATCACCTAGTACAGAGCTATGGAATGGAAACTACTTTGTTGATAAATTGGCAAAGGGTACATTTACTTTCCGTAACCCCTACTTAAAAGCGGTTCTAAAGACGTTAGATAAACATACACCCGAAGTTTGGGAGTCTATTCTCCTACATGGAGGGAGTGTCCAACATTTAGACTTCTTAAGCGATCCCCAAAAGGACGTATTCAAGACGTTTGGCGAAGTAAGTCAGAAGGAAATTGTTATTCAGGCGTCTCAGAGACAAAAGTATATTGACCAATCTCAGAGTCTGAATTTAATGATTCCAGCGGCGACTAAGCCAAAAGACGTTAGCGATTTGTTGATTGAAGGGTGGAGACTAGGGATTAAGAGTTTTTATTACCAACGATCAAGTAATCCAAGTCAGGATTTGGCGAGAAATATATTGTTATGTAAATCATGCGAGGCTTAAAATGGAAGACTCCTTCCTATTCTCTTGTCAAATGTGCGGGCAGGCGTTCGAAGCGGAGCCCAACGCGATGGTAACTATCGGTCTATCTGATTACTTAGTTTATGAGGATGATATGGAGTTGTTGGGAAACGATCTACTCCGATGGGAAGGGAATCACGTTTTGAGTGGGAAACCAGTCGCTAATAAAATTCAAGAAGATAATCTTGTAGTAGTTGCTATTAGAACGCCAGCCGAATTAGGTAACAACGCCGTTTGTGCCTGTTCGGCTTGTCGTGCTAAACTGCCAAAATTAGAATAAGATTGAAGTATACCATAATTAATTTATAGATGGTATAATGACGAGCGAGGACTTACATAAGGAACGATACAAGATTGTATTCGACGCCTTAACGGTTGGGCTGACGATAGATTATAAGATGGGATGGCAGTTATTCTACCAGAGTAAAGAGCTATTCCAAACGATCCATAGTTCCGATCTTAACAAACAAATAACGCATAAAAGCGGACTATTGTTGTCGGACTTTATGGCTTTTATAGATAATATGTCACAAGACGTATTAAAAAGACTTTACGGCGATACAAGATTAATTAAACTACAAGATAGACTTATTGGAAATGAAGAATAGCGAATATTTAGAAACAATTATGCCCAAAGATGAGGAGGGAGAAATTGTTCTCTTTCTGCAATTTGAGCAGTTAGGAAAAGATATGCTGGATGAACCGGCAGTGAAGGGGAACGAAATGGAATTCTTGCTTAATGTAGCAAGGGTATTGGATGAACCAGTGGGACAAAATCTGACGAATGATCCACGACTCTTTAACGCGGCAATCCTTGAAAAAGCTTTACATATCACTCAAACCCAACCTCTGAGAGAGGTAACCCCGTTTAACCCTTTAGACCACGAACAAACTAAGTAAGATGGCAAAACAAACTGCGACAGATACGGTGCCCGTTTCGGCAACCGATAAGAAGAGAATGGCGTCCATTATGGCAAACCATAGGGATGACTTCTTAAATCATATCGAGGAAGTTAAGTACAAGATTTCCACAGGAAGTTTGCTTTTCGATAGAAAGATTAATTGGGGTTTCGGTCCCGGTATCGTTAGGTTTGTCGGTTCATACGAATCAGGCAAGACTAGCGCGGCGCTCAATTGTATGGGCGACTTTCTTAATAATGCCAAACTCCCATTTCGACGTAAGGCTGTTTTCTTTCGCTCAGAAGGTCGGCTAGACGATGAGATTAAGAATGGGTGTGACTTTAAGTTTACTAAGAATCCTGAGGAATGGGAAGATGGGATGTGTCTCGAAATGCTTGTTAACAAGTTCGAGCCAGTATTTGATACCATTAAGGATTTAATTATTGGTAATCAGGAGAACATTAAATACTTCATCGTTATCGACTCTATGGATATGCTTATATCCAAAGGCGACGCAGAGAAGGGTTTTGAGGATTCAACAAAGGTAGCAGGTGGAGCCGTTATTACTTCTAACATGCTAAAGCAGCTTGCTTTGGATATTAAAGTAAGAGGCCACTTCTTTATCGCAATTAGTCAGGTCCGAGCAGACATTCGCTTGCAGTACAGCAGTGCCCCGGTAAAAGATAATTTCAGCGGTGGAAATGCTTTACTTCACGCGGCGGACTGGATTTGCGAGTTTCATTCTGTTTCTAAAAGCAGTCGATTTTTGGAAGACCCCTCAGCAAAACCTCACGAGGAGAAAAATCCTTATGTAGGACACCCAGCTAAAGTAACTTTGCATAAGAGCACAAATAGGAAGACAGATACGACTTTCGAATTTCCTATTAAGTACGAGCCTAAGAAAGGTGTTATCTGGACAGCTCGGGAAGTTGTTCCCTTAATGCTTGGAGTTTTGGAGTGTTTAGATAAAAATAAAGCTTGGTATTATCTGAAAGAGGAGTTTGTAGAAGCTTTAAAGGAGGAAGGAGTAAATCCGCCAGAAAAATTCCAAGGAGAGGAATCTCTTATCACCTTCATTGAAGAGCATCCCACAGTTGTTGATTTAGTCAAGACCCGGCTGGCACTGCTTTCATAATGCAAGTATCTTTCAAACTACTGGACGGCAGAACTAAAATATGCCGTCTGGATAAGTATAGAGTTAAGTGGAACGGGAAGAGTAGAAGTAAGTTCCAAGAGGCCGTCAAAGAATTTTTGTCAGTCTTTTGGTTTACCCAGTTCGTTTACGAGGAAATGCCGGTCTTCGGAACTAAGATGAAGATCGACTTTTATAACGCTAATAAGAGGATAGCCATTGAAGTAGATGGGGCTCAGCATGGCAAATTTAATGCCTTTTTCCATCAGAACGATCGAATGGTGTACGCCAAACATATCATGCGCGACCATGAGAAAAACGACTGGTGCGAGTTGAATGATATCACCATGATTAGAATCGTCCCTAGTGACCTTCCGCTTACAGAATCTTTTTTCGAAAGATTGGGAGTCTCATTGTAGTTAATCCTCTGTAAATATAATAGTGAGCGAGAATTTAATTTCTGGTGTTTACCTAATAAGATTTAAAAATCAGTCTTTAGTTTATGTAGGAAGCTCAAATTATAGCTTATGCAAGAAGTGAAGCTAACATCCAAAGAGGCAGACGAAGACCTCCTGATAAAAAGCAATGCTATCTAAAAGATATAGAAAATAGGAAGAAGACATTGACATTAATTAATCCCTGTAGTGAGGAAGTTACCATAAAGGGGATAAGAGTATTTTGTCGTCAATTTGATTTAAATGAAGGACAGATTTCCAAATTACGTAGAAAACTTATAAATAAATATAAAGGATGGACACTACCCAATGAATGAACTAGATGGACTCGACGAACCGTTTGAGTTTCCCCCTCAAATTTTAGATACGATTTCCGAATCATCCCCTGAAGCGTTTATTCTCTTCGTAATTAATGACAATGGTGAAGTTGAAATGTTTGGCAAGTCAGGCTCAGAAGTCGTAGACGCGGGCATTAGAACTAAAGCACTTGAGATTCTCGGTGGCCTACGCGCCATTGATACTAATGAGATTGCTCAGCAACTATTTCATCAGAAATACGGACGCCCGCCTACTCAGGACGAGGAAGAGCAAGAGGAAGAAGAGGAAGATTAAGCCCTTGCTTAAATAGAACTTCTGCTTATAGAGAGAGCAGAGGATTTTCTGACCTAGATGAAACTCATCTATTTGGTAGTAGCTTTAACTTATTTCGGGTTAACCGTCACTACCAGAGAATCCGCTTTCGATATAGAAGCAGCGGAATATAATAAACGTGTAGAAGAAGCACGCAAAGATTACATCCGCGATCTGTGGGAAGCAGGTAGAGAAGATTAATCCTTTCATAACATGCTAATTAATATATATAGTTTAGACCTAGAAAAATATTTACTTGCCGGTATCTTAAGGCACCCCGAAACATTCACTGACATTGATGGTTATATCTCCGAAGCAGATTTTGTAAATAACCTACATAAGACTATCTTCGGGGTTATTCGACAGACGCTACGAAGCCAAGATAAAGTAGAGAAAGTTTTAATTGCTCAGAAGATCAATCTTCTAGCTCTCAAATTCGAGGATAAGGTATCTGACGTTCTTGGATACTTGACAGACTTATCACTAATTCAAATTACTTCGGCGGGTGTCAAAGGAATCGCCGATGAGTTAAAGTTATTTACCTTGCGGCGAGAGATAGCGGAGACGGGTCTTCATATTGCAGAGGAAATGAAGAAGGTGGACGGAAAGGTAGATAAGCATCAGCTTATCACTACTGCCGATGCCATTTATAACGGTAAGATTTCCATTTGGGATTCTTCGGCTATGCTCCCCGAAAACATTTGCGGGGACTTACAGAGTATGATTACTAACCGGGAGCCGGGTGAACCGGGTTTGCCGGGGCCGTATCCTATGACTCATAAAATGTACGGCTCGCTTCTGCGGCCCGGTAACATTACGGTCTTCTGCTCCAGAGCGGGTGCGGGTAAAACTACGCTATTAAATGACTTATCCTTTAAGGCAAGTGAGTCTTACAATGTTCCTGTTCTTCACTTTGACAACGGAGAAATGCTTAAGGAAGAGTTGCAGATGCGAATGGCGGCGGGTCTTTCAGGTGTCCCGCTCCACTACATCGAAACTAAAAAGTATCTAAAGGATAGAGACATGGTTGAGAGGCTGGACGGGGTTTGGGATAGGGTAGCCAATCAGCAATTCTATTACTTTAATGTAGCGGGTAAAAGCGTAGAGGAAATGCTTACGGTTCTCCGTAGGTTTTATCTAAGTAAGATTGGGCGGGGCAACCCTCTGATCTTCGCCTTTGATTACATTAAGAGCACGTCCGAGAGAAACGAAGGGAATCGGCAGGAGTTTGAGCTTATCGGTAAAATGGTTACTAAGTTTAAGGACTTTATCTCTAGTGAGGTAATTGTTCCGATGGTTTCAGCCGTACAGGCAAATAGAAGTGGTGTTGTCACAAACCGATCTTCGGATGCAATTGTCGATGACGAATCCATTTTCAGCGGCGGCGATAGAACGATCTTCTTCTCCAGCCAAGCGTTTATTCTTAGAAAGAAAACTTTCGATGAATTGACAGCGGAAAATGGTAAGTGGGGCACGCACAAGCTTATCAACATTAAGGCTAGGCACTTGGGGGAAGATATTAAGAGGGCGTTGGCTCTTGTAGCCCTACCAGATGGGAGGCGTAAGTCTAATTATGTAAATCTTGATTTCCATAATTTTGCGGTGACCGAGAAAGGCGATTTACAGCAGATGGCTCAGGCTTTAGAAAGAATGCATATTAGCCGGGTTGAAAAGAAGCCAGAAGACAGTGTTGAATTAGTATAATATGTCTGATATTAAAACTGTACTAGAGAATATGGGCTACAAGCTCATAAATGACGGGAGTAAGTATTTCCGCGCCAAGCCTATCTACAGAGATTCTGGAAATGCGACTTCTTTGCGGGTTTCCAGACGCAATGGCTGGTTTACCGATTACTCGGCGAACATTACTGGTCCTTTAACTGATCTTGTGAAGCTAACTCTGGGGCTAAAAAATACAGACGACGCGAAAAGCTGGTTGGCAAACAATGAGTTTGAGCTTAACTCGATTAATGTGGATGAAAGTCCCCTTATCGAGAGGTCTACTAAAATATATAACAAGGAAATGCTGGATAAGCTTATCCGTAATCATCAATATTGGAATGATAGGGGAGTCTCTACTGAGATTTTAGAAAAACATAAAGGGGGAGTAGCTTTATCAGGAGTCCTTTATGGTCGATACGTTTTTCCAGTTTTCGATCAAATTGGTAGATTAATAGGATTTGCGGGTCGAGATATCACAAATAAAAGTCCCATTAAATGGAAAATTATTGGTCCCAAACATGATTTTATTTTTCCCTTTCATAATATAGAAAATATTAGAGAAAAGAAAGAAGTTATTTTACTAGAATCAATCGGAGATTTATTATCTTTAGAAGGGGCGGGGATTTATACTGGTTTAGTTCTTTTCGGCGTTAAACTCAGTGACACAATACTTTCCAAACTAAGTGGATTAATGCCGCAGAAAATTATCATTGCGTTGAATAATGATCAAAATAATGGAAATGTAGGTCAAAAAAGTGCCGAGGAAATGGGGTCACGTCTATTGCATTTTTTTAATCCAGAGGTCATTCAAATCAAGATTCCTATAGGATATGGGGATCTGGGGGAAATGTCTCCAGAAGCGGTTTTGGAGTGGTATAATTTGAAGTCCAATGACGAAAAATTATAGGTAGAAAACAACATTATGATCTGTATTGATTTAGAGACGACGGGCATTAGCCCTATCAAAAATTGTATGGTAAGTTTAGGGGCGGTTGATTACGAGTCTGATGACTCCTTTTACGGAGAATGTCAGATTTACTTAGACTCAGAAATTGAACCAATTGCATTAGAAATTAATGGATTCACCGAAGAGCAAATTCGAGACTGTTCCAAGCGAATGCCCTTTCAGCTTTATGCTGATTTCGTAAAATGGGCGGAGGGAAAGGAAAATGTTTTAGCGGGCCATAACGTAGGCCACTTCGATATTCTCTTTTTAGAACAAATTCATCAGGCATATTTTTCGCAACATAAGTTTCCATTCTCCCATCGAACTATTGATATTCATAGTGTTGGGTACGCTCTATTTTATGAATCTTTAAAACTAGATCAGTTGGGAGAAAAACTTGGTTTAGGCTCCGAACCCAAACCTCATAATGCTCTTATTGGAGCAAGGTTTGGAAAAGCAGTTCTTAAAGAACTAATCGAGCAAATTCAAGAAAGACTGTAATATGGAACGCTCACTTACCTTTTATTTTCATTTTAACAAACCCGCGTCCAAAGCAGCGGGTAAACCCCAACTCAGTATCCACTTTCAGAAAAAATGTCTAATCGTGGACAACCTCGTGTGTAACTTACCAGTGAGGGGATGTATTAGAAAAACCCAGCCCCATTTTGTAATGAAGGGCAAAATGAAGCCAAGCGATCTGCGGATTGAGGATGGCATAGCATATTTAAAGTAATTATGAAGCAACCCGTTAAGGATATTACGCCGGAGCTTATCAAGCATGTAGCTTTGCTACAGGAAAGAGGTACTCCCGCCGTAGCAATTAAAAAGCTTATTTCTCAGAAGACTGGATTTAAGAAGACAAAGTCTAATGAAATTTACCACGAGATTACAGGTGGAATCTCTAGGGTAGCTGAACCAAAGGGGAAAGAAGATGCGGAAGAGTTTTGGGCAACCAATCTCGAAACGCTTGAGAAGCCGTATTTTAATAACGATACTAAGCAGTACATCGTTTTTATCGGTGCCCTTGGGCGCAATATCGTTGTGCCCGAATCGCAGCATCGGTCGATTCTGCAAATGTATTCCAAGTGGGATGGCGAAGAGCGAAGCATTACGGAAGTATGCCGCACTCTACAGTGGCCTAAGCAGGTACTTACAGAGTATCTTAAAAAGTTTGGGATTACTCACGATTCTCTTCCTTTAACGGATGAGGATTTGCAGGGCGAGCCGGATGACGTTCTCGTTTCGCGTCTACAGGAACTACGTAAATTTTCTATCTATCAAAAGATGGAAAAGGAATCGTGGGATTCTATTCGTGGAGAGGCCGCAAAGTTCCGGGCACTAAAGTACAAAGAGTATGACCCGTTCCAAGACTTCCTCGCGCGCTGGAAGCCCGTTAAATATGAGCCTTTGCAGGAGGCCGAACTTTTTAAGGATACTTCTAAGGACGTTTATGTAGTAGGACTCAGTGACCTTCACTTTGGTCTAGCCGCTAATGCTCGTTTCATGTATAACCGCGAAGGTTGGAGTACAGAGAAAACAGTTAGTTGCGTAGATAAGTTTGTTACTTCTATCGTGAAGGACGTTACTGATAGGAAAGTGGGATTCAAGAAGTGTGTCGTACTTTGCTTAGGTGATTTCATTCATAGTATGTACGGGAAGACGGCACGGGGAACCGAGCTTGAATTCGATACGATCAAAGAGGACCAGTTTGATTATGCGATGAATAGTTTAGTTAGTCTTTTCACGAGACTTTCGGGATTGTTCAAGAATATCGAAGTACACGCGGTCTATGGCAACCATCACTATGAAGTGGAAATGGCCTTATTCAAAGCTTTACAAGCTTACTTCCGTACTCAGAAGGGGATTAAATTTAATCTCTATTCTACCCGTCCTGCCGCCTTTAAGGTAGACGCTACGCTTTTCTTAATTGATCACGGAGCAGACTCTAGGATCAAGGCATGGGTGCCGGGAATTAACGGGCCGAAGAGACAGTCTTTTATCCAAAGCCTGTTGTTGTCTAAACCCGACCTTCTCCAAGGAGTTAAAACTAAGCTATTTTGCCAAGGTGATAAACATCATTGGGAAAATATCGAATATAATGACTTTGAGTTTATTATGTTTTCTACCATCATCGGAGGCGACCAATACGCCGCTTCTAGCAACTGGCAGAATAAGGCCCGACAATCATGCCTTATTTTGAACGAGGATGGGTTAAAGAGCATCCTTCATACCTATTTCTAATTTATGCCGAGGAAAAGCGAGTCAGAAAGGAATAGGTATGTTAACTGACTTTGTTAATGACGTAATTATTGATGCAGGTCGGCTTAGCGAATTTAAAATCGTGCTGATAAGTCGGAGATTCGACAAAGCCGAATCCGCATTCGAGAAAATCTGGTCGCAATTTAGAAACTTACGTTTAGATAGCAAAATGGTTGACTCAACTGCCAACCTAGGTCATGGGCATTCCATTTTACTTAAAAATGGCTCTCGAATATTGACTATATCGCTTGAGGGGGGAAACTTCCATCCCCAAGCCGTAAAAGCAGATCAATTATATTGTTTTAAAGCGGATGAGTTTACACATCAGGAAAAGATAAAAGTTTTGATACCTTTCCTAAGTTTGGACTTCCCTCGAATTCCGCTTTTCGAGAGGATGAAAGAGGTATAAATGGGGGAGTTAAAGTTAAAGAGGATTATAATATTTCTCAGTTACGTAATCCTCGTGTAAATAATTAGTGCCTAAGAAAACATTATCGCGTGATCTTATTGATTTTATTTGCCTGAAATATAACGAAGGGAAATCTTTTAAACGAATAGCACGGGAAGTAGACCTATCAGATACTTTCATCAAATCAATTTTGATTAGAGAAAACGTTCCTCTAAGGAACGAGATATATAGGAAATATAAATTAAAGGAGGATTTCTTTTCTGAAATCCTCTCAGAGGAACAAGCTTATTGGTTAGGCTTTATTTATGCTGACGGATATATCCCCAAACGTAAAAGTGGATTTGAGATAAATCTATCAATTAAGGATATAGACACGCTTGAAAAACTAAATAAAGCAATAAAAAGTGATAAGCCTTTAGTATCGTATCGAGGAGGTATCTCTAATACGGAGTTCGTTAGATTCTCAGTTAGCTCACTTAAATTAAAACATGATCTAGGAAGAATTGGCTGTACGAATAAAAAAACTTTTACTTTATTATTCCCAGAGCTACCACCTGATTTGATACATCATTTTATAAGAGGCTATTTCGATGGTGATGGGTCGATCGGCTTCTCTTATAACACTAGAGAATGCAATAAGAAGACATATAGATCATACTGGTTTCATATTAGCGGCACTTTCGCGTTTTGTGAAAGCTTGAAATCTATCATCAATAAAAATTGTAATTTAGATTCGGGTATAATATATAAAAATTCTTCAATCTATAGGCTTCATTACTCCTCTCTTAAAGATATAAAAAAAATAAAAGATTATCTTTACAAGAATTGTTTCGAGTATATGGAGCGGAAGAAAAACAAATTTGAAGAAATATATGCACAAACCTGTGGGACTATCAGCCAGTAAAATAAAAACATTTGAATCTTGTAGTTTCTTAGGCTATGCTAAATATGAACTTAAATTACCCGATGAAACTAATAATGGAGCACTTTTAGGAAGCATTATTCACGAACTTTTAGAAATACTCGCAGTAAAACCAGAAAAATATAAAAGCCTGTTGATAACAACGGAATTAGAAATTCCTTCTTATATTACTAGATGGTTCATTAAAAAGCTAAAAAAGTCAAATATCTTATCAGAAGATAATTTAGTCTTATTAAGACAATTCTTTATAAGAGGATTCAATTATGATTTCTGGTTAGAAGGAGCTATAAAAGTTTTGCCATGTGAACTAGAATTCAATATAGCACTTAATAGCAGGACCAATGTTAAAGGTTTCATTGATAGGGCTGGGATATATAAAGATGGAGAAGATTACTACGTGGTAATTAGAGATTATAAATCTCAAAAAAAACCATTTACCCCCTTAGAGTTAAAAAAGAATATCCAAGCAATGATTTATTTACTTGCAATTAAAAATTTATATCCTTATATAAATTTAGAAAAGAGTCGAGTAGAGTTTGTCTTACTAAAGAAACAAAAACAATTTATACAAATTTTTGATAATTGGGATAACGAACAAAATATGGGAGTTTTTTCATATTTGGAAGGAGTTGGGGAATATTTAGATAATTTTTCTATCGAAAAAGCTAAAAGTAATTACGCTGCTAATGGCGGGTATGACCGTTCTTGGTTGTGCGGTAATGCAAAATTTCCCGGTGAACTAAAATCAGATGGTTCTCCCAAGTGGTACTGCAAATTTAAGTTTCCCTTTTCTTATTACGCGGCAGTAGATTTTATGGGAGAAGTCCTTAGAACAGCTAAAACATTAATAGACTTAAACCTTCAAGAAGGAGAGATTCTAGTCCAGAAAGACTTCGGTGGATGTCCCTTCTTTTTCTCGGAAGAAAGTTGTTGACTCTAATCGTGGAACGTGAGATAATGCCTCCACGATGAAAAGGAGAAAGACAAAAGCCCAGAGGAAAAAGTCAAACGCTGCCTATCCCTTCGGCGCGGTGACTGATGCTGGCTACATCCAGACTCTCCTAAAAGTACCCGAGTGGAGTAGTAATTAAATCCGACAAATCCGACCTATTTGTGTAAATAAGGATAGTCCTATTGGAGTGGTATAACAACCAAACTACGGGACAACCTTTGTAACACAAGGAAAACCCTAGTAAAGGGCCGGGAAGCAACGCTACTCCAAATAGGCGTTAAACACACAATCCCGGCCCTTATCCATTTTATGAACCTTCGTTCAATGTTTGATTTCTCAATCAAGCCCTTTACCTTGAAGCTTAGGGAGGAGTTTCTCAACTCTTACAACATCCAGTTTAGCGGGAATCCGTTTGGTCGTTTTGAGACGATTGCGGTCCCGAATCTTAGCTGTTATATCTTTTATCCTCGCTTTTTAAGCTTCCAAGTCTCCACCAATGTTCATCCTGACTCGTCCGAGGGGGCGATTAAGCTAAACCTTCTCGAAAGGTTTTACGTTTGGGGCGCGATCCGAGATAAGCTGGATGAAATGGATTATATTTCCAAACAAAATAACCCTCGTCGAGAATGATGACTCTTTGCATTGTCTTAGTATTCCTATTTACTTTTCTGGCTATCTTTGGGTATTGGGGAAAGGAACATGGTTTGGTAATCTTTGGGTCAGTATTCGGCGGAATATTCCTGGGAATGTTCTTTCTAGCCTATTTTATCGCAGATACGGTAAAAGAGATAGACGTGACTCGCGGAACTACCGTCATCCTTACCGGGAGCGGGCCGACGCAGGGACTGGAAGCGTCTTACGATAATGAGGTTATCTCTATAAGTAGCGCCAAGATAGTCAATCTTTGGAAATCTAACCCAGAATACTTTCGCTTTTCTTTTAAAGAGAGGACTAAGGCTTATCGGGACGGACCTTGGATTCATAAATTTGTCTGTAAGGTCACCAGCCCCAAGGAACCCTTGGAAGTAAAACCCAAGGAGAAGAAGCCGGAGAAAAAAGAACCAGAGAAACCTCTTGAAAAGAAAAAATAACAGACTATAGAAAAGAAAGTTCACAATCGGGGTTTTAACCTGTAAAGTGTTTAAGAATATGTTACCATTGCATACATCTACCGTAAATAGCCAAATCGGCGGCAGACAGCCCGCCGGGTGGTATCGCGGCGTCTGTATCTTTAATCAAGATAGGAAAGAAGCGAGCGAGAGGGTGATCTAGGTTTATATTCAAAAAAGTTTTTGCACAAACCCTGATCCCCGAAAGAGGATCAGGTTTTTTAGTTTAAGGGCATTTTTCAAGTTTGAGCCTGAATCAAACAAGCGATTCGGAGATTAACGACTATGGTGGAAACACGATATGGCAGTTAAATAATGTAGTAATGCTAGTGGCCCTCCTATCCATTCGGATGACAGAGCGCGGGCCACTTTTACTTTGAATAAGGTTAGTAACCCATCGTAACCCAAACCCGGATAATACGAAAGTAGTTTAGTTCGGTACATAAGGTTACTAACTCTTATTCTGTCCCTCTTTAATTAGAGGGATTTTGAGCCTCCCCCATCCTTGGAACAAGTGGCACCTTTACCGGTGCGAACATTTGTGGGGTGGCCCAAAATCTCTTTATATACATGGGTGTGTAGTTTAATGGTAGAACGAGACGTTGCCAACGTCTATACGTCAGTTCGATTCTGATCATGCCCTCCATTTTTTAGTGTAAATATAACTGCGATGATTTCCTCTGTTACATACGGTGTTATACTTCTATTCAACATAATCATCCTTGTTGGATGGTTTGCGATTGGAATAGACCCTATTTGGAATCTATTTCAAGCCGGCAGCCCCCTTAAGATTTATACGGCAGCTTGCTTTTCGGTTTTCAGCATCGGGAACATCCTTTTGTATTTCAGTAAGTCTCAAGCAAATTATAAAATATCTTCTGCTTGCATTGATTGGGTTAAATACTTTAGCTTAGTCCTAATAGGATTGGTTGTACTTAAAAGCGGAGTGCCCGGCACCCTCAATCTCAGCGGTCCCAATACTCAACTTTTCAATTTTCCAGCAGTTCCTACTTTAATCAATTTCATTCTGATCGCTTATGGCTGTCGGACTAACGAAAGATGGAACGATAGCGCGAGGTTCGACGCAAACGCTGCGGTCTTCATTAATACAGCAATAGCTTTAGTAGGCTTTGCTCTCGGTCGTCCCTATCTATATTACTCCAATCCCGAATCGGGTATTGTGGGAATGGCGCTTTTTACCGCCCTCTTCTTCTTCGTAATGTCCGTAATAAATCTAGCAGGCATTCGTTCGACGAAGAAAAGACTTGACACCCTTCTGGCTTAGTGCTAGAATGGTAGGATGCAAATTATCTCAGCACGCCGCGTCTCTCAACGCAATGGCACCGAAGCAGTCATCGTTCGCACCAATAAGAAGAGTCCTTATGTAAAGGCTCTCTTGCCCGAACAGCCTCCGGTAGTGGTTGACGTAACCAAGAAACCTTAATATTTTCAATGCGCCAGTAATTCAGCGGTAGAATAATTCCCTTCCAAGGAAAAGGTCGTGAGTTCGAATCTCACTTGGCGCTCCATTGTTAACATTTTACATGGCCGGTTCTGCTAACGGTTAGGCAAGTGGGCCTTCACCCCACAAACGACGGTTCGACTCCGTCACCGGCTACCATTTTTTCATGTAATTCAGCGTGGCAGTTAGCGCAAACTAAAATACATTTTTTTATTTCTTCAATGCACTTCTCCTCTGTAGCAGAAGATACTCCCTTATCGTGAATAATCTTTCCAACGGAAAACAATTTATCCTTTGGGTTAAGATGATGGAAATGGAGAGCATCTTTGCAACGGTCGTAATTGCAAATACAACATTTTCCCCCTCCCAATTCAATAAGTTTAAGTTTTAATCTGCTTCTTATCGTTTTCATCCTGTCTCTGTAGTAAGTTCTTGTATTTGGATTTACATGCCATGATACTGTAGATTTAGCTACGTTTAATAATTTGGCGATTTGACGGAAGCTCAATCCCTCTGAATTAAGTCTTAAAATTTCTTCTTTTTTGTTTTCTTTCATTTATAGATATTACACCCTGTCCTAGTCCTAGAGAAATAGGACAACCACTTTTAATACATCAGATAAGATTCTCCAAAATAGTTCTTGACACCGATTTTCGTTTCTGGTAAACTCGTAAAGCCACACAATATGTCGTCTCCAATCGAAACCAAGCCGAAGCTTAGCTTTGGCGTCTACACTCCCGAAGAAGGGAGCTTTGCTTGCTTCTCTTACGATGAAGCCAAAAACAAGCTTTCTCCAACCTCGAATCACTACGGCGATTACTGGTACGGATGCCGGGAAGAGTTTCACGGTCACGCTTTTACGTCCAAACTCCAGCAGTTTGTCTTCTCTCATCCCACCGGGAAGGGTCCAGCGATTGCGGGGTTTATGGAAACCCTACAGGATTTACTTAAAATTAAAGCAGAGGACCGATTGCAGATTCGGCCAACGGCAGACCCTACGGTAAGTATGGTTTTTATGTCGAGTTGGTGGTCTTCTCAGTTTGTCCGTCGAGCCTTCCTTTCCATCGCTCTTCGTTCCGGCTGGAAATACAACGGGAAGAAAGAGGCTTTCGAAAAAGCTCTTTACTCTCAGGAATACTTTAAACTTACACGAGAGGCGGTTACAGCCTTCCTGCGGGGTCGCACTCAATACATTGGAAAAGCGCCCGGAAATTGGGTCGAAATGTTCGATGAAGAGCATAAGGAGGATGGGGAAGCCCCATTCTACTTTGCAAATATCCAACGTCTTTCTTTTACTGAATAAATAAAACACAACACGCAACTACATACCGAACAAGGAAATGTCACTTAAAGCACTAATCGAAAGTAAGCCCACTGTGGTCAATAATGGACCGTACAAAGCCAGTGCGGGCTATTTCGCGTCTCTCCGCCCTGCGGACCCTAACTCCGCAATGGTCCAACCTTTCCGGGCCGGAGGCGGCGGCGACTGGTATTCGTGCCGTGAGCAATTCCTGCGGTATGATTTGAAAGGAAACATGGAAGCCTTCCTTTTCGCTCACCTGTCCAAGACTCGTGAGGGTGTTATCGGTTTTATTAAAAAGGTCGAGGACGGATTGGCTCTTGCCAATGAGGACCGCCTTCGTTTCTACGAAACTGATTTGGATACGGCGACGATCATCGTCCCCGGAACTTGGTGGTGCGCTAATGCCGCTCGCCGCGAGATTCTTACGATTTTGCTTCGGCAGGGGCAGCAGTATACGCCCGCCAAAGATAACTTCGAACAGGCGCTCTTTAATCACGAGTATACTAAACAAACGCCAACGGCTACGCGGGCCTTCTTGAAAGGTCGTACCGTTTTCCCGACTGCGCTGGGATTTACCGGCTGGGTGAATATGTTTAGCGAAGCGAATATCAAATATATGCAGCAGAATGGTCGTGGCAGCTATACCCCGGATGATGTTCGGGTGGCTCAGCGGACGTTTAATAACAACCTCCAGCAGCTTAGCTTCGCTGCTTAATAAAATTTTAACGGGTAGTCGTCTAGCGGCTAGGACGCTTGGTTTGGGACCAAGTAATTCGCAGGTTCGAATCCTGCCTACCCGATTCTGCCTAGTATCTTAATCTAATTTCTAACTTCACTTATTCGACTTCTGTGTGTAAAATAATACATGGAAGAAGACCTTAAAGAAATAATTAAAAGTTGTTATTCTAAATCGGATTTCGCTAGAGCTTTAGGAAAGCATCCTAACGGAGAAGGATTAAGATTAGCTGAAAAGCTAATTAGGAAATATTGTTTAGATACTTGTCACTTTGTCCTAACGGGAAGCTGGAAGTTGGTAAAACATCCCGTTAGAGAAAAGATTTGTCCAGTATGCTCCAAAAAGTTTATAGCTGCCGATACGGGTAAAAGAGCAAAAACAACTTGTTCTCATTCTTGCTCAAATACTTTTTTTAGGACAGGAATTAAAAATGGATCATATAAATTGGATGAAAAAGCATCATATAGAAGTATATGCTTCCGATACCATAAAAAGGAATGTGTAATTTGCGGCGAAAGTAATATAGTTAGCGTACATCATTTTGATGAGAATCATTTTAATAACGCACCTGAAAATCTAGTACCTCTTTGTCCAACCCATCATCACTATTTACATAGTTCTTTTAAAAATTTAATACTAAAGAAAGTACAAGATTATATCAGGTCTTGGACCAATCTTAAGATACTTGCAGCAAATACAATCAAATTGTAATCTATAGGTTCGAGTCCTATTTTCCCCACTTACGGGGAAATAGCCAAATGGTAAAGGCAACAAAAGAGTATCTTGTTTTATTGTCCCCTAGTGTAACGGTTAGCACAGCAGGTTTTGGCCCTGCTTGACAGGGTTCGAATCCTTGGGGGACAGCCACTTTTATTATGGTAGTTCAAACTCGCCCGATTTTGGAAGCTCAAGCTCGATATAGGGTTACGACTTTCGGTAAGATTCCTGCGCTGGAAACCGTTTTCCGTTTCGATGGCGAATGGTGGATGCAGGATTATTGTATGCGCTCGTATGCAGTTACGGTGGATGAACATGGCAAGTTCCTTGTTAATCAATACCGAACGCGCAGATTTGAGCAAGGCGATAAGGTAGGAGTCCCTACTTTTAGTGTTATAATTTAAGCTAGTAAATACGTCCGTGGCCGACTGGAAGGCAGCAGTCTCCAAAACTGTACCATGAGAGTTCGATTCTCTTCGGGCGTGCCAGTTTAAAATTCCCCTCATTTCGAGGTTGAATTTGAGCGACTAAAAGGTATAGAAAAGAGGGTAGTCGTTCGGAGTATATAAGGGTGTTTAGCTTATGTGGTAAAGCCCCCCGTTGAAGGCGGGAACAAAAGGATTCGGACGCCTTAACACCCACCACTTTATATGACAGAAAGAGAAAAATATAGCTTTGAATTTAAGAAGCTAATTGAGGCGCGACCATATTTACTTGAAAATTCAAAACGGTTTATTCCGTTACCTGAGTATTTAGGTTACTTTAGTCACAAGTTTGATTACGGCTTCACTTACGTTATCCCGCCCTGTTTATACAGGCTGGATGTAATGGACGATTTCGAGGATCGAATAGTTTACACGACCCACCTTTCCAGCCCCCAATCGGGGCAACAGCTTTTTTCATTAATCCAAGTCTCTCCCGAGACTCATATTTACTTCGCTTTTTATTATATCGAAGGCAAGTTTAAGTTGGGCGCAGAAATCTACACGGTCGATAAGAAGTTCGTCATCCAGTTCCTGAACAAGTATTCTTTTGCGGAGGAAACCCCGGATAATAAATCGTTAGGATTCGGCGGAATAGGCGGCGGAGACAGAAAATAGTTCTTGACACGAACAGAGAGTCGTGTTAGAATAAAAGCGGGGACTGATTCGGTAAGCGCAAGCCGGTAGTCTTGGTCCCCATCACTTTAATGAAACTCGTTTTAACCTATACTGGAGGAGACGGATGCACTTACTCGTTTGATGAAACAATTCCATTTAACTACTCTTCCAAAGAAGAAGCAGAAGCCGATTTCCTAGGAGAGGCGGAAAAAGGGTTAGAAAAACAAAGAGATTTCTGCTTTCTTGGAAAAGACTACGGCTGGTCTTATTTCTTTTATCGAGATCCCCAGACTAAAAAAATGGTATACTTTGGTCCCGAATTTTTTACTATAGAAGAATGGTTTGACCAACATTCTATCAATTAACTTTAGAGATACACGCAGCAATCCAACATAGCTATTTGGCATAGCATTCGATTATTCCTCGAAAGAACCGGTTCAAATCCGGGTTAAATCTATCTCGTATTTTCAACAAGCTCAGAATCCGCCGGGTACGTAGTGAGATAAAAGCTAAAAGCTCACGAAGACAACCCAAGGAAGTTTGCGGTAGAGACTACAAGCGAAACAAGCCAGCAAGAGTAATAGCACTTGAGCCAATCGAGTCCGCGAAATCTGAGTCCCATTTATGCAACTCGTATCTAACATTAAGTACCCAACGAAAAGGTTGGTCGAGATTGCAAACTTCGTTTCGCCTCTGGCGCGACGGATGCCGAAGAAGTACACGCTCGAATTCTCTAATGTCTGGTTCGATATAAACGGCGAAGGGGAAAGGGTTTACGACGAAAGTATCCCTTGGGACGGACGAGCTTACAGCTATCCCCTTAATAACGCAATTGTCTTTATTAGGGATGAAGTTCAGGAAGAGCTTTGCCCGATGATTTGGTGGCCGAATGAGAAGCTTCCCGGTCATTATGTTCGTGGGACGTACCTAAAGACTTTTGAAGAGTTTCTAGTCTACACGGCGGCTCACGAGCTTAGACATTTGGAGCAGTGGCATAACCCGCGAATGAAGCTGCTAGGCAGCGATCTTGAAGGGTCGGACATCGAAACGGATGCCGATATGTACGCAATCGGAAAGCTTTTTGAGTGGCGGCGATATAAGGGTTATCTAAAATAAGAACTTAGAAGTCAGGCGGAAGGTTCACGCATCACCGAACGAAAAGGTTTACAAGTAATCCCTTAATTGGGTATTGTAGGTTCGAATCCTACGACTTCTAAAATAAATTGTCTAGTGGATAGGTTGTTCGTGTAATTAACTACATGACACCTAAAAATTATAAGGATTTAACTGGTCAAACTTTTAACCATTTTAAAGTTCTTTCTAAGATCGGAACAGATCATTTCGGTCATGTAAAGTGGGAATGTGAATGTGATTGTGGGAGAATAGTGCAGAGAACTACCAGAGTCCTGAAGTCTGGTTATGCTAAACACTGTGGATGTCACAAATATCTTTACTGCCATAAAAACAAAGCTGAAAAATATGAAGAAATTCCAATACGTAGATGGAAGAACTGTATTCGAGAAGCAGAGTCTCGAAATCTCAATTTCGATATTTCTATAGAATTTGTGTGGCAGTTGTTTCTAAAACAAGGTCGTAAATGCGCTTTATCAGGTAAGAACCTGAGTTTTGGTCGTTCTGCTAAAGATAGAACCCAAACGGCGTCTTTGGATAGAATAGATTCTAGTAGAGGTTATTGTGAGGATAATGTTCAATGGGTTCATAAAACGGTTAATGCCATGAAAATGGCTTTGCCGGAAGAAGTCTTCTTGGATTTTGTCAAATCAATTTATTTAACGGTTCTGTCGTCTAAAGGTTAGGACACTACCCTGTCAAGGTAGATATGGAGGATTCAAGTTCCCCTAGAACCGCCATTTTTATAACAATTTAATGGGTTTGTAGTTCAATTGGTAGAACCGGAGGCTCTTAACCTCTGTGCGTTGTCGGGTTCGACTCCCACCAGACCCTCTTTTTTTAGTTGAAACTTTCAGATGAGAAAGTATAGGAAGGGATGCTGCAAACGAATTCAAACGGACCCTATGTTATATTAGGGACATATAAGCCGGAAGAAGGGACAAGCTGTGAACAAATCGGTAAGTTTCTTACGGAAATTACTTCAGGATTAAATCTCGTCCCCTTCAAAAATAAAGAAATTAAGCGTAATAAGAAAGCCGCTTGGAGCGATTACAAGCTTCATGCTGAGGTAAGGAAAACGGCAGTGAAAAATTCAGAAGCAACCAGCTTTCATCAGGACGGAGATACTTCAACAAAGGACATGGATTTCGCTATGGTCGTATGGGCTGACCGCGACCCGACTGAATTTAAGTTAGGAGAGAAGGTTTATCAACCAAAACCCTTTGAGTTAGTTCTGGCACGGAATTTAGGCTGTTATCATCGCCGCCCGAACATTGAAGGGAAAAGATTATTCTTTAGACAAAGAGTGGAACTTCCCAAAGATATTAATTTACCATGAGAGCAGCAGTAAGATTCAGAAGGTTGGGTCCGGGAGAAAGATACCAAATTGGAGACTTTCACCGACTTCCGAAGAGCCTGACGCTATGGCCGGTTCGGTCTACAGTTGGAGGAATTTCTGATGAACCGAGGCATGTAGCGACCGGTAGAGAGTTCTACAGAGTGGATATGCCACTACATGTAGGCGCTCCCATCGTTGCAGAAGATGGCGGGTAGTTTCGATTTTATTTAGGTGTAAAGTATATTATGCTTAAAGTGTGTAGAAAGATAGCCTCCCATGTAGGCGCATATTGCCACGAACCCATTCAGGCGTATATCGCGATGGTATGGCTTTTATTTGGAATTTTTATATTCTTTTTAGGTTCTGGCATCACTGTTCATAAAGTTCCTTATAGCTTTGAATTTCTCGGACAAAGCTTACACGGTTTACTCTTAATTATAATGGGCCTTATCGGCCTATACGGAGTTTGGACAAAGAATAGAGAAGCAGACTTTGTCTTTGCGGTTTTCTCTACTTTTAAAAGTACAGGAATTTGCATAGAACTTTTCTTAGTTGATCCGGGCCATCCCGAATGGATCAACTTCGCAGTCAGAATGATCGCTTCCATGATTTTATTGAATCGAGCGATATTCAATATTTCAAATAAGTGTTAATCTAGGTGTGGTCGAGTGGTCGAAGGCGTCTGCCAGCAAAGCAGAATATCACCGCAGGTTCGAATCCTGCCACCTAGTCCAACCTTAAAATTCGGCGAGTAAAAAGATTGAAGAAAAAGCGTTGACTTCCCAAGTGGAATGCGCTATGATACGAGAAGATTTAATGGGGGCGTAGCTCAGAGGCCAGAGCGGCTGCTTTGCAAGCAGCGGGTCGAGATTTCGAAATTCTCCGCTTCCACCATTTGCATACACGCTGTTCCGGTCTGCGCAAAAAACCGGAGATTTTCGCCAGATTAGCCAAGTGGGACGGCGACAGTTTCATAAGCTGTATATGAGCAGGCTCAATCCCTGCGTCTGGCACCATTTTGTAGTTCCGATAATTTAGCACCGGACGGTTAGAAATAACCGATAATGGGTTTGCAACCATTCTACATTTACTTTGGAGAATAGTGACTAGGGAGAGCCTAGTACAGCATCACGGTTTGTGGTTATTGTTCATTAAACACTCCAATTAATTTAAATAGGTAGTATTCTCGCTGGGAGTCTGTAAAACTCTTGTCTCAAAAGAAGGGGAGAGGCTGACGAAAGGTTCAATTCCTTTACTACCTACCATTCTCTCATAACACTTTAGTAATTTAATGGACTGGTAGCTCAGAGGCAAGAGCGGCGGGCTTTTACCCCGCGTCGTCGAGATTTCGAAATTCTCCCGGTCCTCCATTTCCCCTCGCATCACAACATGACATTCCGAAAATTAATATTCGATAATCAAGTCTGGCTCTTCTTCGTAGGAAGAAAAAACATTGTCATTAAAAATGATCAAGCCCGGAAGTGGGTAGTACCCAAGGAACTTTTTCACTTCGATGAAGGTGTAAGTAATGCTGATATGGAAGCCTCTAGCGTTTGGAACGATGAAGGCAACCCGATTGTAGCCGTATCTTACATTATCTCTCCTGAGAAAATTAAGCAGTATATCCTTAGCCGGTTAATCTAATCCTTTAGTCACTTTAAGATGCTTGCAGCAACCTAATTTACATCTGCTATTTAAGCTGAAACGTAAAAAGGCATCTTGCGACTTGACAACGGAAACGGAATCTGGTAAAATAGGATATGCCCGAAACTGAACCCGAATATACTCAGTACCTGAAAGAAAACATGGTCGCCGGAACGCTGGTCCTTAGCTTTGGAGTTATTAGTAAAGCTCCCGACCGCGCCTCGGTCGAAGTCTACGAATGGTGGATTTTGAAACACCTTCGCGAAGCTCACAGTGATTATAAGCGTGCGGATAAAATCGAAGAGCTTCATCAGCGAGTCGATCAAAGATCGCACGCCCAAGTCCGAATTACGAAGTATAATCAACTCTTGGATGCTTGCGTCCAACGGTTTAACTTCCTGAAAGAGTAAAATTTTAAGTACCTCACAATCCGGGGGCTATTCCTCTCCCAAGTAAAATTGGTGATGAACCCCCGGTTAGGTAAAATTCTTGAAGATTTTTGAGAAGTTTAGTGTAAAGAGTTTATAGAAGAGAAGAGAATTAAGTTGCGGAGTGTCCGAAGTCTGGTCATCGAAGAAGTCTCATAAGCTTCTGGCATTAGCCCTCACAGGTTCGAATCCTGTCTCCGCGACTTAGTTCTTTTTATTTTTATTGTCCGATGATGAAACTGGTAGACATGCCATTCTGTTAAAATGGAGCTAGAAATAGCATGTAGGTTCGAAGCCTACTCGGACAGCCATTCTTTATTTTAATGAAAAGCGTAGCGTTGCTTATCTGCAACTCCGACAAAAAACTCAATCCCCAAGAATGGGAAGAGTTTACTAAGCAAGTTGAACTAGCAGTTCAACACCATGTAAAAACGATTCATTTCATGGGTTCGTCAACACTCCCTGACTTTGCCGATAGGGCGAGTTATGTTTTCGAGTCTGACGAAACGAAAGAACTTAAAGAGTTAATCGTTTTAATACGTCAGAAGTACAGGCAGGATGCAGTGGCATGGCTGGAATGCGATGTAGAACTAATCTAAAATTTTATGGGGATGTGGCGCGGTGATAGCGCGATTTGCTTACACCAAAAGGGTCGGGAGTTTGAACCTCTCCATCCCCACCATTTAATATGAAGAAAAACACAGTAGGCGTTATCGCCTTAGTCGTAGTAGCAGTAGTGGGAGTGGTGGCAGCACTTTCCCAAAAGGTAGTCAGGAATCGTGTGCGCAAGCTCGGAACCCCCGTTGTCGAGGCAGCGCGCGAATTTGCAAAGCAAGGTTTGTCTAGCGAAGAAGTCGTAAAGCGATCTAAGCAGGCCGTTAGTTTGGCCAACAGGACATTGAAGCAGAGCAAACGGAAACGTAGGTAATATGAAACGGAAGGGGAAATTCTTTAAGGACAACGTCCTTACTGAGGAACCTTCCGTTGATTCTCGGGCCTCCCTGATTCTGTTAAAAAGGGAATTAAGAGCGTTAGACCCTCACGTTCCCGAATACGAGAAATGGCTCGCATTTAGACTAGACGTTCTCAAAGAGCGTGAGGAGAACGGCGAGTTAAACTGTTTCTACTGCGGTTGTGGACCGCTTCTTGCCGATGTGGATCAGCAAGACCCAAGGTGCGCGACACTTGATCACGTTAATCCTTTAGCTTCTGGCGGACCTAAGTACGATAGGAATAATTTATTAGTCGCTTGTAAAGACTGTAACAGCAGAAAGCGGGATATGTCCGTTCAAAGTTTCTTGGAACTTCTTGGATTAGAGCTTGACAAGGAAGTTCCTTTGTGGTAGAATTGAGAGAGTCAGATGGTGGATAATCCCGAAGTGGTCGAGGGTTCTGTTTGTGAAACAGAGTGAAGCGAGTTCGAGTCTCGTTATCCACACCATTCTCTTTATGCAATTTACGATAATCAAGTTAAGGGAAATGCCGGTCCGTAAGGTCTTTCGCTTTAATCAAAGATGGTATTGGCTGGCAAGTACCGGCGATATCTTCGAATACTTTTCAGGAACACAACTTATTGCCTGTCACCTTGAAATTTCAAACGACGAATATGTAGGTTTAGCCGTCTGTAAATGAAACTTAAGTTTTTCATTCAACCCTACAGTAAGACGGGAATTTTAATCCCCTTTAGATACAAGGGTAATTGGTATTATTCCAATGCTTCGGGGAGTATCTTCCGTTACGACGGGAAGAGTGGAGGTAGCAGCATTTGCTCATACGTCAGGATGGAAATCCAAGATAATGAATTAGTGGGAGTTGCTTTTGCTAAACCTAAAAAATAATTTTAATGCACCATTAGCTCAATTGGATAGAGCAGTTGTTTTCTAATCAGCAAGATGGGGGTTCGAGTCCCTTGTGGTGTACCATTTAAATCAGCTAAAGCCTCCGCAAGTAAGGCTAAGAGTGGAAGCAATCTCTAAGACCTTGCCCAATTTTTTGCTTACGTAGCTCAATGGACTAGAGCGGCTGTCTTCGGAACAGCGTGTTGGGGGTTCGAATCCCTCCGTGAGCACCCCCTATGAGCGAAGTTTATAATAAAGGAATGGAAAGACAACTTAAAATTGATCCCCACTTCTGTTACTTCTGTAATCTACCCGCGTCGGCTGACGGATTCTTTAGCGTTAACGGTCAACGGCGAGGGATATGTCGCAAACACAGGAATAGGTGTAAAACTAGAGTCTTTTGGTACTAATTTAATTGGGGTGTAGCTCAGGGGTAGAGCGCCCGCTTGATAAGCGGAGGGTCGCTGGTTCAAATCCAGCCTCCCCAACCATTTTCTATGTTTAAAGTCGGAGATAAAGTATTTTTGCCCACTCAAAATAAGTGGGTATTGGAAATCATTAAAGCGCCCAAAGAGGAAATGGGTACGTATAAGGTTAAGGTTCTAAAAGGACCGGGATATAAACCGGACCAAGAAACCACTACAACTTTAATCGGGTGGGAGAGAATCAAGCCGGTTCGGAAGCATCACCCCTTAACGAAAATTTTCCAATGAGATACGCTTTCGTTGGAGATAGATTCCGAGTAAGTCCTCATCGGGTTTTCGAGATTATAGCGATATCGGGTTTTGGCCGAGTGGACTTTAAGTGTGTAGCTACTGACTTACACGGCGAACTTGGGAGAGTGTGGACAGATTGCGATATCGCCGATCATTGGCAGTGGCTGGAGAAGCCTAAACCTAAAAAGTATAATCACCCGCTTACTGGTATCTTTAAGTAATGTTTTTGTACGTTTGTCACCCTTGTCAAGAAGGCCATCACTTCTCTTGTTTGGGAAGTAATCCCGCGCCTCCGGGCGTTTATGGCGGGTCTAAATGTATTTGTGGAGTTTGTGATAAAAAGAAAATGACCGAAGAAGACGAAACGATAACTATCCCCAAAAAGGTATACGACAAGTTAAGAGATAGAGACTTTCTTTTAGAATGTCTGGAGAACGGAGGAGTGGATAATTGGGAATGGTATGGCGAATCTTTAGCGCCCTATTATAGGGAACTTAGAGATAGAGAAAGAGTAGATTAATTTAATGCCCTTCAAGCTTTGCGGTGAAGCGCCAGTTTTGTAAACTGGGGAGCGGAGTTCAATTCTCCGGCGGGGCTCTCTTTTTATGGGTTTAACAGCTAGACATTATAAGGTAAAATTTGGACATAAGTGTGAGGTTAATTTAAGGTACGGCCCAAACAAAAAGACGACGCCGGAAAAGCTAATAAAAGAGGCTTTAAAGGTTGTCAAGAAGAGAAGCATTCTTCATCGAATTTCCGGCAAGCCAAGAATCGCGGCTTACATTCCCAGCCGACAAAAATGGGAATTCTTCTGTTGAAACTGTGACGCACAAAGTTATAGGAGAGAAGAGACAATTTCGCCCCCGTAGTATAACGGATAGAACTACCGTTTCCTAAACGGTCGATGTGGGTTCGATTCCCGCCGAGGGCACCATTCTTATGCATATTTTATTTGAGGAGAAAGACCTTCTTCCTACCGCCGCGAACAAGATGATCGACGAGCTTGATCTTAGCGATGTTAAACCTTATGCCGAGGTTAGCAAAAGAGCTATCCGGCGCGCTGACTTTGTAGGTATCCAAAGAGGCCATTTGATTGCCGTTATTAAAGATCGTAAATCAATGCCCGGAGTGGTAAACTTGAATATGATTGCGGCTCAGCATTAACTTTATTGCCCGATAGTGTAGTGGTAACACGTCTGTCTCTGAAACAGAAATTCTAGGTTCGATTTCCTAGTCGGGCAGCCATTTAAAATGAATCTTAAATCGTTAGCAGGTATGGGCAAGTTATTCGGAATTGGGCCTCAGAAGGATAGAGAGGTTACGCGGGGAGAAACTTTAGAGGAGTGGAGAGAGCGAAAGCGTTCAGAAAATATTAAAAATACAGAAGCATATAAACAAGATACAATGTCTAAAGAAGAAGAAAAACCGAAGCAGAGGTTTAGAAACGTAACTGTAACAATTGGAGGCGAGCCCGAAAATGGTAAGTCCACCATTACGCGATTGTTTGCCGCCTTCTGTGAAGAGCACGGTCTTAACTATACAGTTAAAGACGATACGGGTAAAAGCACTTTTCCTCCTTTATCGGAGATTGTGGCAGAGATTAAAGACTCGGTACGTATTAACGTAAAAACCTATCAAGATGGGGGACGCTACGAAGCCTTGGGGTCTGTTAAGTATGCGGAGCCAAGAAGTATCCGCGCTACTGTCGGTGCGGCACCTAGAGCATCAGGCGAGCCAATTTCTTATCAAGCCATTTGGGCTAACGAGATTGAAGGTCGGAATAGAGTGCTTGAAGATGTCGGTCCAGTCGGTCCTAGTGGCATTTCGGGTTCACCCGGCTTAGTGGGTGCGCCGATTGACGACGATTACGATCCGATGGATGATTTCCCTCAAATTGAAGAGGATCGCGGACAACGCCCGAATGGGGGCTGGAAGATGAAGATGCCTCCTATCGGTAAAGTGGCAAATCCAGACCCCGAAGAAGTCCAGTTTTAATAAGATGGCCCTGTAGTTTAATGGTTAGAACACTGCGTTCTCAGCGCGGATATCCGGGTTCGATTCCCGGTGGGGTCGCTTTTTTGTTGAAAAGTAAAATTAGTAATCTATATACTACTACAATGAGTGAAAATGTTTCTTTAAAACTAACGGTCGCTGCGGGTCAGGATGTTCCCAGCGTGGTAAATACCCTTAAGGGGGTTGGCGTTGATGTTAAGTCTGTTGTAGGACAAGAAGTGAACGGCGAGGTTTACTTTACAAAAGTGAGTCTTTTAAACGGAATTCCGGGTATTCAAGCGGTACACGTAGTAGGTACTGTAAATCCGCCTGTAGCAGCCCCGGCTGACGCTGGCTTTAAGGTGCCTACACCTACGACAAGCTTTGTAAGTCCCACGCCTGCGGGTGTAGCCCCTAATGCGGCGAATATCCAGAGAGTCCAGACTGCGCCTACCCCAACGGTAGTGCCTCCAGCGAATCCTCCGAATCAGTAATATGACGACTCAGGCTAATCCGAAAGTATTAAAACTAACGGACGCAATTACTGACTGTAAAAATAGCGGGGCGGACCCTTCCATCGTTGAAGAACTGAAAAGACTGCAAGTTGAGTACGGTAATTTAACTACAGCGGTAAGTGTCGATAAGCCCTCTTGGCCTAAATTAGGTCTGGATCAGGATGGTAGGCGAGTAGTTTTCGTATAATTTTATCAAAATTAACAATTGGTTAAGGCGTGAAAGTTACTTTCGCGCCTTTCCAGTTTATATAGTGAGAATTCTGTGTAAATACTTACATGGATTTTTCCCTCATTACTGTCTTTTTGGCGGTTGCCGAAACTGCTTCTAAACCAGAAGCGGCTGCAACGGGTACGGGCCTGAGTACATGGTGGCCTACCCTTGGGGGTTTATTGGGCGTAATCATTGCTTCAGTTATAGGCTACTTTAATAATCGGCCTAAGAACCAGAATGAGCAGTTTAAAGTTTTCATGGATGAAAGTTCCGAATTTCGTGAGGAAATGAGGAAGGAAAGAGAGGCGGTAAAAGCAGAGCTTAAAGAAGCTAAAGCAAAGACAGAGTCTCTACAATTTGAATTGAAGGCTTGCCAGTCTCGCTTACAGAATTGCAACGAGGAACTAGAAGAGTTTCAGCACCAAATCGAGGAAGCTCGAAGAGGCCGAATATAACGCTTGACCCCGCCACAATCTTGTGGTATAATAGGGTAGAATGAAAGTCTCGAAGAATATTCCAGAGGACGAATCAGTGGTGCCGCCCGTCTCCGAAAATCCAGACGCCAAGCCGGTTAGACGAGTGGCTTATATGGGCGTTTGGATGGTTGGGAAGGCCGGAAACGATCCGATCCTGACTTACCACCCCGATTTTGCTGAAGAGATTGAAGTCTTACTGGCCCCGCTTAAGGGGCAAATAATTAGGGCTTCAATCCAAATGGAAGAGAAGCCCTTAATTACTCGCTTAAACCTGCGAGGGTTGCGTGACGTTGCCGTTTCCTTACTTGATAAGGCCCTTAAAATTAAGGATTAGTCCTTTTAAAGGTTGCTGCCAAACGCTGATCAAACTCGTTTTTAGGAAGTTTATCAGGATTAGGCTCAGAGGCTTGAGCCTCTTCTACGTCAGCCTCCTCATCTTCTTTAGAAGCGCGGCCCTTTTTCTTTTTAGGTTCTGGCTCAGGTGTGTCCACTTGGCCTGTGGTTACTTCTAGCTCTTCAAGTTTTTCTTTTTTCTCACTCATAGTAAAAATATTTACACAAAATGTCGCTATTAGAGAAAGATTGTTGCTTGAAACTTAATGCCGCTTGGCAAGTCCTAGAGGCAATTAATCCTCGCGAAGCGATTGAAGGGTTGTGCCGCCCCAAGCTACCGCACTATGAGAAGGGGATGAAAAGACCTTTTGCGGCCTTGGATATTGACTACGAACTAAATGAAGATGGTAGTATCAACAAGGATACTATTACAATTCAAGCAGTCGAATGGGCAGACTGGATTAACCTTCCGATCAGAGAACGCGATCAAGTGATTAGGTCCGCTCGGAGAGAAATCCGCGTCCCTACCTTAGTAATTGCCAACAACTATAAAAAAGTTCCGGTTAGAGAGCCTCGCTTTAGCAAGCACGGTGTTTGGGTACGCGACGAATTTATTTGTCAAATTACCAAAAAGAAACTAACGAAGAAGACGGGCAATATTGAACACTTAGTTGCTAGATCGCAAGGTGGCGAGACGAGCTATACAAACTGTTACGCTGTTTTACAGTCTATTAATCAGATGAAGGCTGACATGACGCCTGAGGAATTTGAGAGAAAGACTGGATATAAGTTACCTCGCAAAGAGGATTTAAAAGCGCCTAAATTCATTCGCAAGATTGAGAACCGGCACGGCATTAAAGATTGGGAGATTTTCCTAGAATAATATGAACGCTAAAGAAGCTAAAGAAAAAGCGGATAAGTTAAATTCTCAAGATTTAACCAAACCCACCAACAGACTTTGGAGACAAATCCAAAGTAAGATCAGGTCTTCCGTCCAAAAGGGACAATATAAGTGTTATGTTCCTTTAACGGGACTAAACCCCAAAATAGTTCCCTTACTCGATCAACGCCTGAGGAACAATACGTTCACGGTCCTTAAAGATACGTCTGGCACTCCGAATAATCTTCGGGTTGCTTACACAATTTCTTGGGATTAATTCCTCTTGACACTTGAATCGCTTTAGTGTAAAGTTATAGAGTAGAGTAGTAATTTCCCGGTCTGGCGTAACTGGCAGCCGCGCTTCGCTTAAGACGAAGTATCCGAAAGGGTGTGTGGGTTCGATTCCCTCGACCGGGACCATTTTCTCCAACTATCTGTATTGGCATGACAATTACAGCAAAGTAGTTTTAAATTCTCTTTAGAATTATTAGTTCTGTCACCGTCTACATGATGAAGCTCCAGCGGAATAGGCTTACTTAGCCACTCAGTTAAATTGCAACTCTCACACCTATGACCCCTTTCGGTGATTAAATGTTTCTTTAGTCGAGGAGCTTTACTGTACTCGCTCCAGTCTTTTAATTGTTTATCCTTATTCCAAGATTGCCCTGTCCAATGGGAACAATCCACGCTTAGTCTTTGGAGAGTCTTATGCATGTTAGCGTAGTTTCCTCCGGCTTCTTTTAGGTCAAGTTTCCTCAACAATTCGGCAATACTAAAACTTTCTTTAGCTAAATTAACTACGTCTTCGTCGGTATATTCTCTATATTTTCTCATATATAATGAATTTACAGTGAAAGGAAGACGAGGAGAACCTTTACTTTACGTTTGCCTTTTATGATTGATTTTAAACTTGGAGATAAAGTTGTCTTTATCCAGCATTATAACGGCGTCTTAAAGGGCTCTAAGGGAGTCGTAACAAGAGTTATCGAAGAGCGGAACTTGATTCGCGTTAGAGCCGAACCTAATCCCGGTCGCCAGATAGGCAGGACAGTGGAATGCTATCCGAAGAGGATTAAGAAACTTCGAGCGCAAAATCATCCGCTCACAAATATTTTTGCATAATGGCTATTAAAAGTGAAAAAGTTAGACGAGTAGTTTCCCAACGAATCGGGCATTTTGAATTTAACAATCGAAAGTTGGATGATGTAATCGCCACTTTACTTAAATTCAAAGAGGATAATAAAGACAAGGGGGATTTGGTCTTTATCCTTAGCGAAGGTAACGTAGATGAAGATGGAGACTGGCATAGTCCCACTGTTTCTTTTTCTTTTCAGCGGCTAGAAACTGATTTTGAGTATAACGGTCGAATGGCTTTGCTTCAAATGGCGGAAGAGACTGAAAGGAAAACTTACGAGCGGTTGAAGAAAAAATTTGAAGGATAAAGGTTACTAGTGTAAAAAAGAGTATGCCAAGCTCTTTGAACGACGGGTGGACGATTGATACGCTCAGAACACACTTTACCTTACTTATTGAACAGATTGAGAAAAAGAATGATTATCGGTTCGAAATGCAGGATAAGGCGATTATTACTGCCTTAAACGCACAAGAGAAAGCTATTAGCGCCGCGTTAAATGCTACTGAAAAAGCTGTAAGTAAAGCTGAAACGGCGGCTGAAAAGCGATTTGAATCTGTCAATGAATTCAGGGGACAGCTAGCAGATCAAGCTAGCACTTTCTTACCTCGGGCTGAAGCAGACGCTAGATTCTGCGCAATTATTGAAAAAGTTGATACTAACACAGATAATATTAATTCAGTTAGGGGTCGGAGCGGGGGATTAAATGCGGGATGGGGATATCTAACTGGAGCCATTGCTTTAATCAGTGTGGTTGTCGGTCTTTTCATGGCTTTCTCCAAATAAAAGTTGAAAGAATGTTGCAAAAGTGTAAAGAGTAGTATAAGAATGCGTCGGTAGCCCAACGGAAGGAGGCAAACGGCCTAGGACCGTTACAGTGTCAGTTCGAATCTGACTCGACGCACCACTTCCATATTCCCTGATTGCCATTCTAAGTGTAAACTAGAATGTGCGGAAAAGTAAATACACATTAGAGGTTCTAGAACCGCTAGTTAAATCTAGCAAATCTTTAGCAGAAGTAATTAGAAAATTAGGTTTAGCTCAAAGCGGTGGGGTTCACCGAATGCTGAAACATAGAATAGTTCTACTTGAGTTAGATATTTCCCATTTTACAGGCAGCGGTTGGAGTAAAGGTTCGACCAGAGATACTAATGAACTAATTAACAGGATTAGCTGTAAAAACGAGTTCTCTAATGATGAAGTCTTTACCGAAAATTCTCCCGTAATTACGGGAACGAAGCTTCGCAAACGTCTCCTAAAGTTAGGGTGGGAATACAAATGCAAAGTTTGCGAATTAAACTCTTGGCTAGGCCAGCCCCTAACGCTGCATTTAGATCATATTAACGGTATTCACAATGACAACCGATTAGAGAATCTAAGGTTCCTTTGTCCTAATTGTCACCAGCAGACGGATACATGGGGAAATAAAAATTTATGAAGCTATTACTAACTCTAATCCTTTCCCTTTTCCTTTCTCAGTCACTTATCGCGGACGACAGGGTACACGTAGCATTACAATTTTTTAGCTCTACGGCATTAAAGGCCGAAATCGGGGCCGTACGAATGGCAGCGGCAATAGATAAAGATGCCGAGCAAATCGTCCTTACCTCTAAAGAAGTAAAAGACCCTATGGGTCAAAGCTTTTGGATCGCGGAAATTGTAATTAAACTCCCCGTGAGTCAGTTAGAGTCTGCTAAACAAAAGGTTATAGAGCACGGTAAGCAGTACCAGAAGAAAGAAGCATTTTAGTCAGTAATGCGCTTGTAGCCCAATTGGCAGGAGGCAAATGACTCAAAATCATCACAGTGAGGGTTCGAATCCCTCTGAGCGCACCATTTTAATTCTTTAACCCTATCTTTCTGTGTAATCTCTTTCATGGAGATTCAAGAAGGATTTAGAAAAATATGTTCTAAAACCAGTGATATCATTGGTTCTCCTGTTTCTTTTGTCTGTGCATTTTTAATGATTCTAGTGTGGGCATTAATTGGGCCTTACTTTAAGTGGTCCGAAGGTCACTCACTTTTTATAAATACAGCGACTACAATTGTAACATACTTACTGATTTTTCTGTTACAGAACAGCCAGAATAGGTCAACAAAAGAAATTGAATTGAGACTGGATGAGCTAATTCGCTCTCAGAAAGACGCGAGGAATAACTTCATTAACTTGGGTGCTTTGACTGATAAGCAGATTAAGGAGCTACAGGAGGATATTAAGAGGCATGTAAGTGCCCATGCAGCGAAGAAATAATTTAATTGGGGGATAGCGGGCCGATGCGCGCCCAAACGCTCTTGAAAAGCGTGCCATCCTAGTTGATAGGGTGAGGGTTGGATTCCTTTATCCCCCGCCAATTTATATGATAGAAGCATTTTTAGATAAGACGTTATTTTGTATAGATAAACGTAGAGCATTACTCTACAAGAAAGGACAAGCCGCACTACCTAAAATTAAAGATGGTGTAAGCTTCGATGTCTTTATATCAAAACTTAGTTCCAAAATGAAGGCGTCTAAACTGGAAGCGGAAAATACCTTTTGGGATTTATATGAAAATGGGTACTTCGGTATCACAGCGGATTTCAAAATATATAAAAATGGGAAAACGTGTCTACAAACTAACCTGTTGGATTGACCACGAGGACGCTCTACGCTCTATTGGTCCGATGACTCCAAAGAATAAGATTGTAACCATTTATGTAGAAGATGGGGAAAAGTTTGAATCAGTAAAAAGGAAAGCTAGAAAAGCTTATCGAGAAAAGAATCCTAATTTATGGAACCGTATATTAAAGCAAATTCAAAACTTCGCGGCCCGAATCGCCCTAAAACAAATCATGGACCGGGTCAGAGGCGAGTTAAAAAGACCGAAGTAGATCAAGTAAAGGCGGCAAAGAGAGCCTTAAAGAAGGCTGCCAGACAGGAGGGAAAAGAAGAAATTAAAAAAGCAATCACTCCCTATGACCCTATGGATAATCCATATATGGAGAGGAGTTCCGACGGGGGTATTTATTTAGGGTCTGGCTATTAAAAATATGGAATACATGGAATCTAAAATGCAGGAAAAGTACGATGCCCCTTATGATGATATGAGGAATCAGGCGTTTTATTATGGGTATATGTCCTCTTCTAAGGCTAATTGTCCCTATCGCAAGGGTAGCGGGCAAGAGGATGACTGGTTGCGCGGGCGCGCGGCTGGGGAAGCGGCATCCAAGAGCGGCCTGTTTCGCGATTAAGAATTTACGGAAGGTTGACAGAATGGTATCGTATCGGTTTGCTAAACCGTAGTCTAGCCTATTAATAGGGTAGTGGGGGTTCAAGCCCCTCACCTTCCGCTCTTTTATTACTTTGATTTAACTGCCACCACAATTTAGATGTAATATTAATTATGGAAATCTTAGTTGCTGAAGAGAGTTGGGTTGTCTACCGGAACGCGGTTCTAGGTAAATTTAATATTCATCATGGCAAGGTTATTGGAAAGCCAAGCTCCTTTCCTTGTGCGGTAGTTTCAGTTCCTTTGACTGACGTAAACGGAATTGGAGTTCACAACTATTTCTTTTACATTAGCGACGCTAAAGATTTGTTACGAGCAAGAAGAAATCATTCGCAAGATTGAATTATATCATAGAATTATTATAGTTCTATGAATGGAAACAGCTATCGTTACTGGATGTACGGGTCAAGCAGGAAGTTACTTCGCGGACTACCTCCTAGAGAATACAGATTTAGACGTTGTAGGAGCAGTGCGCCGATTAAGCGTAAGTAATCACTCTAATATCAATCATATTGATAATCCACGATTTAAAGTGGAGACGATGGATTTAACGGACTCTCGTTCTATTAATGACCTCGTAAAAAAATACAAGCCCAAATATTTTATTAACGCAGCCGCCAACAGCTTCGTTGGAAGCTCATGGAAGTTACCCCTCCAGCATTTTGATATAAATGCGGTAGGGGTTCTTCGTGTGTTGGAGGCTATCCGAGAATTTTCGCCTGCTACCCGGTTTTATAACTTTGGGTCCAGCGAAGAATGGGGCGACGTTGTTTATACCCCGCAAAATGAAAATCATCCAGCTAGAGCGCGCTCCCCCTACGGAGCTTCGAAAATAGCCGCACGACAACTTGTGAAAGTGTACCGAGAGTCGTATGGTTTGTATGCGATTCAAGGATGGAGTCTGAATTATGAGTCTGAGAGGCGGGGAGAGGAGTTTGTTACTCGTAAAATTACAAAAGGGGTAGCGAGAATTGCTAATAATACAGATACTCGACCCATTGAACTTGGCAACTTAGATGCGAGAAGAGATTGGAGTCACGCGCTCGATATTGTAGAAGGAGTGTGGAGAATGCTGAATCAGGAAGTTTATAATCCAGAACTAGAGATTTATAATAACCCTAAATTTTCATTATCTACGCCGCTTTCATTTAAAGTAAAAGAATATGTTTTATCGTCTGGGGAGCAGCATTCAATTAGAGACTTCGCGGAAATTGCTTTTCAGAAGGCTGGGATAAGGGGGTATTGGGATTACGAGGACTTGGGCTCCACTTTGTCAGAGAGCTTTATCTCGTCAGAAAATGAAGTCTTAATTAAAATTAATCCCGAATTTTATAGACCCGCAGATGTAGAAACCTTATGCGGAAGTTCGCTGGCAATAAAAAGCGACCTCGGATGGGAACCGAAGATCGCCTTTGACGAATTAGTAAACCGAATGGTCAATAATGACCTGCTATTAGAACGGAAGGCCCGGACCAGCGACAAGTAACCACTTTAGTAGCCAAATCGCCACGACGACAACGACTATAACATTGATTACCTTCTTAATCCAAGGTTCCATAGGAATAACATGATTTACTAAATATAGGACAACTCCTAGAATAATGAGCCAAATAATAATACTAATCATATAACCCTTTACACGAAGATGCTCGATCCCGTCACATCATCCGCGATTTACATGCAGATTACTTGTGCCCTGCTTCGGCACGAAGACGTAGAATCAGTCTCTCACTGGTCTAACCATTATACGATTCATGTCAGAGAGGCCACGGAAGACGTTAGGGCGTACCTAGAAGGCGTTTTTATCGCCTTTAGCGTGCGAAACCCCCTGCTTTCTTATACTCTTTCCTCAGGAAAAATCTGGATTGACGATAAAGATATTCTTGACTTCGGGCCTGTTTCGTGATATACTATAGAAGAAACATCATGCAATCACTCAAAATTTTCCCCGTACCCAAAGTTGGATACTACATCGAAGTAGTTATCTGCGATAATACGAGTCAGTTCGGGGAATTCGTTCCAGACGCCGTTTTGGATGAAGACGATCATTCAGTTTTCATCTTAAATGATTCGGAATTCGGAAGCGAATACAACTGTATCGGGACAATCCTCTTTTTGGAGGACGCTCTTGAACTTGGCACTATCGTCCATCAGGCGACCAGAGCAGGAATGGCCTTTGGCAAGCTCATGCTTGGATTGGCTGGAGCCAGCGAGGACGAGGATGACGACCTTGCGTTTGTTGAAGAGCAGACGGCCAACGTCGCGCAAGAAATCTTTAATCAAATCCATAGCTACGCTACCGAGAACTTTGCGGGCGTAGTTTAGTCCTTAATGGAGATAATAAACGAGAGTAACTTTTCAGACGAAAAGCTTAAGAGAGTCATACGATTTTGCAGGCCGCGGTCTGTAGATATTAAAGAGATTATCTTTAGAAACTCCAAGAAGTTTTTCTACGGATATTTTCTAAGTGATAGTTGTAGGATTGTGGTGGGCATAGGGCCATGCACCCTTTACCCACTCTTAGTAGAGAGAGTAAAGAAGGATAGAAAGCTGGGCTATCAGTCCGGCTTTTGGCTAAAATCAAAGGAAGAGGCTTTGGTTTATTGCGTGGCTCACGAGTTAAAGCATTTATCGCAACTGGACGACCCTGCGATAAACTCGGGGAAAAAGAAGCGGCATAAATTCCCGGAGGATGATGCAGACGCTTTTGCTTTGAAAAAGCTAGAAAACTGGCGCAAAAAGAAAAAGAATGAAAGCCGAAAAACTAAGGGGTAACCTAGTCAGTCTTTTGATAAAAGGGGAGATTGATATTCTATTCCATCAGGCGAATTGTTTTAATACAATGAATGCTGGGGTGGCATATCAAATCAAGAAGGTCTTCCCTGAGGCTTACGAAATGGATTGTCTCACGCGGAAGGGTGATAAGAAGAAGCTCGGTCAATTCTCCTTCGCCTTTGTGGATAACGACGCTCAGGCGGTCATCTGTAATCTTTACGGGCAATACCGCTACGGGAAGGCCGGACCTCAATATACAGACTATGACGCGCTCTGGAACGCGCTAGAGAACGCGCGAGATTGGCTCTTAAAGGCCGGATTCGAGGGAAAGACTATCGGGTTACCTTTGGGGATGGGATGCCAACTTGGGGGAGGAGATTGGGCGGTTGTATCGAAAATGATCGACCACGTTTTCGAAAATACTTCCTTCCGGGTTCTTTTAGTGGAATGGGATAAAACAAAGGTATGAACAGAGAAGAAGCTTTAGAAGAAATAGTTAAAGATTTATGCGAGACTGATGAAAACGTCCGTAAGATCGCGACTAAATATCTCAGTGATTTTGAGGTATATGGAGATAGTTGGGGTGTTCCTACCTTGGATGAAGTTGTGCAAACTTTGGTCAATCATTTGGTTTCTCGGGTTGAAGTTTCCGACTTCTAATCTATAGACAGTCGAATGGATATATTAGCTTGCTTCTGTAGTCACTACTCAATCGGGTCCAGTATTTTGACTTTAGATAAGCCAGAAGACACAGTAGAAAATGGGCCAGAGTCGATCATAAAAATTTGCGAGGAAGAGGGCCTTAAAGATGTATACCTCTGCGACTCCAATATGAGCGGGTTTGTCTCCGCTTATAAAAACACGTCTGCCGCCAAGCAGGACTTACACTTTGGTTTAAAGCTTGTTATCTGCAATAATATGCAGGAGAAGACCTTTGAATCAAAACAGACGGAAAGTAAGGTTATCTTATGGATGCGGAATAGCGATGCTTATGCCGATCTAATCAAAATTTATTCGATTGCGGCTACGGAGGGGTTCTACGAGAGGCCGCGAATCGACACCGCTACTCTACGAGAGTATTGGAATGAAAGGAATCTCATGCTCAGCATTCCTTACTATTATTCCTTCCTTCATAGGAATTTGCTTTACGGGTCTAACTGTCTGCCCGACTTCTCTTTCAGCAAACCTTTTCTACATCAGGAAAACAACAGGTTACCTTTTAACTACCTGATTAACGGGGCACTAGAGAAGTACGCGACAGCATCCAAACTAGATATAGTTCCGTCTAAATCTATATACTACCGCAGGAAGAAGGATTTTATTTACTACATGGCTTATAAATGTATTCACGAAAGGACCAACTTGGAAATGCCGGAAGTGGAGCACATGGCTTCGGATGAATTTTGTTTAGAAAGCTGGAGGGAAGAAAATGAGTAATTTAATGCAATACATAATTTCGGCTGGAGTAGTAGTTTTTGGCTATCTCTTAATATTCGGCATCCTTAAAACGATATATAGATACCCTAGACAATTTGGCAATTTCGTAATAGTGGTACTCGTTATTCTCATTACCCTTGCCATAACGGAATTAGTTAGAAGCATGTTTTTTAATTAATGAGACAAATTATTTCAGATGAACGCAAGAGCACTCGATATCTATTTTTAGACGTTGAGACTGGAAATCTTTGCCTGCACGAGAGTCGAAATCTTCCGTGGCAGGTTTCTTTTATTTCCGTAGTTAATAATAAAATTGAAGAAGAATTTGACTTCATGCTTAAGTGGAAGCCTGAGGAGCTTAATATGTCGCGCGGCGCGGCAGAGAAGAATCATTACGATCCTGCGCGAGTACAAAGAGAGGGAATTGAACCCCACGAACTAATGCCCATTTTAAGGAGAGAGATTGAGAGAGCAGATCATGTTTGCGGTCATAACATCATAGGTTTGGACGCTTATCTTATTTTAGCATTATGCGCTAAACTAGGAGAAGAGCCGATTAATATCTTGACAAAACCGCTAGATACCTTATCTATTGCTAAAGGGATAAGGTTGGAGAACTTACCAAAGGACGAATCGGATTTGATTCCTTGGCAGTTCAGGATGTACCATTATTACCGGAAAGGTTTCAACAAAAATAAGTTGGAAGACTTGGGTAAGCAGTATGGTATTGAGCACGATTACTCGACGCTTCACAACTCGTTGAGCGACTTACAGTTAAACATAAAAGTGTTCAACCAGCAGAAGCATTCCTTTAGCTATACAGGATAAAGAATGAGTAAATTTACAGAGTCGTTTTCGAAGATTGATTTAACTAACCAATTTGCGGGGGTTCAGCTTCCCGAGTTGACCGTAGATGATGATTTTAGAAAGCAAATCGGAGCCGTCAACGCTGACAGCAATGAAGAGCTTTTTAAGACCGTCATACGGGCGGGGTTAAAAGATAAGCTGAAAAAGGGGATTATCCCCAAAGCTAGATTACAGGAATATGTAGACCGGATTAAGACGGAGCTAGAGGTTATTACCAAGCTTCACTTCACCGATTACTTCCTAATTTTATGGGACTTCATTAAGTTCTGTAAGCAAAGCGATATTCCAGTTGGAAAGGGTAGGGGCTCGGCGGCGGGCTCTCTAATCCTTTTCCTTCTGGATATTACTGGTATTGACCCGATCAAGTACGATCTTCTTTTTGAAAGATTTATTTCGCCCTCTCGGTCTAAGTCTCTTGAAATTGACGGTAAGTTGTACCTAACGGGTTCGCTTCCTGACGTTGACGTTGACCTTTGTTATCTTAGGCGGCACGAAGTTGTGGAGTATCTGGATAAGAAGTATCCTAAGAAGACTGCTAAAATTCTAAACGTCGCCACGCTAACCGGAAAGAACGTCATTAAGGAATGCGGAAAGGGCGTTTATGGGAAGTCTGAGACGGAAATGAAACACGTTTCCGAAATGGTGCCAGTCGTGTTCGGGAAGGTGCATGATATCGCTAGGGTTTATAAAGAGAACCCCAAGTTCAAAGAGTGGTGCGATCAGTATCCACTAGCTTACGACATTGCTCTCCATTTAAGAGATTTAATTAGTCATAAGTCGGTTCACGCCTCGGGACTGGTTATTTGTAAGGATGAAGTTACTAAGCTTTGCCCGGTCGAGCTTACTGCGGACGGTCAGCTAGTTTGTTCGTTTAACATGAACGACAGCGCCGAGTTTATGATTAAATTCGATCTTCTTGGGTTGAAGACACTTACGATGGTAAGTGAAATCTGTAAGCTGGTCGGGGAGAAATTCGATGACATTGACTTTGAACAGCCCGAAATCTATCACTATCTATCTCACGTAAATTACTTCTACGGACTGTTCCAGTTAGAAGGTAATACCGCGTATAAAGCTACTAAGTTGATTCAGCCCGATAACATCCTGCAACTAGGGGATATCATGGCTCTAGGTCGTCCCGGTGGTATGGACTCGATCAAGGAATATAAAGAGTATAAAGCTAAGGGAGAAGTTAAGAAGATTCACCCTCTTATTGATGACATTCTGGAGCCTACTTACGGTTTCTTAATCTATCAAGAGCAGATGATGAAGGTAATTAATAGACTAGGTTTCTCTCTTGAAGAGGGCTATGTCGTTGTTAAAATCATCGGTAAGAAAGATAAGGATAAGGTCGGGCCTTGGGAGGCTAAGATTCGAGAGGCTGGAAAGAACAAGGGATTGCCGGAGGATGTTATTAACCTAATCTGGAAAACCTTGAATGCGGCGGCTGACTACTCTTTCAACAAGAGCCACGCTATCTGCTACGGAGCTTTGGCGGCGGTAACCACGTATCTTAAAGCTAACTACAATAAGGAGTTTTTCTTGGGCGCGTTAAAAATGTCCAAGTATAAGAAGCCGGGGGCGGTTGCTCAGATTGTAGCTGAAATGCCTAACTTTAAGATTCCTCTTCTTCCACCCGATTTCTCTAGCGCGAACGAAGATTTCCAGATAGAAAAGGAAGGCATTCGGTTTGGTCTTAGCTCTATTCAGGGTATCTCCGAAGCGGCGCTAGGTAAGCTTAAGCACTTCAAATTCAGCGGCAACAATAAGTTTGAAATGTTCGAGGCGGCAAAGCAGGCTAAGGTCGGAATTGGTATTCTTTCCAGCCTGATTCAGGCCGGGGCCTTGCACGGATTTAACGAACCTCGGACTCGATTGGTACTGGAGGCCCAACTTTGGAATCTTCTAAAGCCAAGAGAGAAAGAGTATTGCTTGGAGAATGGGGAGAAGTATAATTATAACTTAGTCAAAATGATTAAAGATATTAATAATTGGACTACCGAACTAAGTACCCAAGTATCAGAATGCGAGGAGCAAATGCTTCTAGGCATGGATACGGGGAAGAAAGGTAAGAAGGGGAAGAAAGAGCCTAAACCCTTCGTCCGGTCAACCAGACTGGAAACCATTATCAAGCATTATGCGCCCTACAAGAAAATCTACGAGCAGAATAGTAAGCACGAAGATTTGACGGCATGGTATTATGAAAGATCACTTCTCGGCTTTTCTTATTCTACTACGTTAAAGGATATTTTTAAGAAGGCTTGTCCAGAGCTTCTATCTACTAAAGATTTCCCTGATATGCCTGAAAGGGCGGTGGGAACTTTTGTCGGCATAGTTGATGAGATTAAGTCGGCCAAAGCTAAGAATAATAAGATGTACTCTAGGATTACTATGTCTGACGAGCACGGACAATTAACCTTTTGGCTTTGGGAGCCTGATCGTACCCGGCTAATGGAAACTAAAATCTTACCTAAGGAGGGCGAAATTTGCGCCTTCAAGGGAAGGAAGTCGGGTGATGGTATTGCTTTGCAAGATTATAGCCCGCAATCTAATAAGATTTATATGCAAATGTCAGAAGTAAAAGAAGAGGAATCATAAAATGGAAAACCTACAAGAATTAACATACGCAGAGCTAAGCGACGAACTAAATAAGGTTATCGAAGGACATAAGGGCGGTGGTCCGTCCGATCCCTTGGATGCCTACGGGATAAAACTTTGCGAGGAAGTATTAAGGAGAGCTAAACTTATGGTAGATAGTTTAAGTTTAGAAAGTGATTACTAGAAATGAGTAAGGAATACTCGGGAGTTTTAGAGGCCCAATCCGAAACGGGCACCGAAGGGATTATTTGGTGCCTGTATACCGGAGACTTTACTAAACGAGAGTGGAGTTATGAAAATTTAGTAGTGATTGAGCCCGGCGACTATCTTAAAATCTTGAATTATACCCGCAAGATTCTATGGGAGGGAGTGGTTAAATACTCGCGGACCAGCTTTAGTAAAGTGGTCGGGGAGGATAAGACAATCTCTCCCGAAAGGTGGGCGAAGTTTTTCTTTAACCAGCATTCAGCTATTTTGATTAAAAAGAATGAATAAAGATACAACTACTGAAATTTGCGGAATCCTGAATCAAGCTTTCAATTCCGACCCGGTTGCGATAGCAGCCATCTTCGATACCAGAGAAAAATGTAACGAAAAGCTAGGAGACGATCCTTTTATCGAGGTATCGAGTGATCTAACAGTTAGTCCTATCGGGATTATTAATGGAATTCTAAACTTTTTACACCTAGATAAAGTGGCTATTATGTACGACGAAGATCAGAACATAGTAGGATTCGGAAACTACGGGCATTTTAAGAAACATGAGTAAAACTGTATACGCAATAGAATTGGATAGTGATTATGGCATTGTGTGGCTAGACGAAAATTTTCAAGCAATGGATTATATCCATGAAAATGATCGGCACCATGAGAAAGATTTTTATATTAACTTAGGAGAAAACGGGCCGTTTAAAGTAATTCAAGAATGTGCAACGGATTTATTGAATGAATCAGAATATGATGCAATGCTTGATAGTTCCCCTGATTTTGCTGATCAATTTGCAGAATATCTAGCTCCGAAGTTAAAGGAAAAATATGGAAATCAATAACGAATTCGTATACGCAGAATTTAACGACGGAGAAACCTATGCGTTGAATAATGCTAAAATAGAATATAAACCATGCCAAATGCTACAGTTTTGGCTAGGCACTCAGAAGATAAACGGCCATTGGGATTTTAATGGAACCCCATATAAGTTTACGCAGAAAGAGGCTAGAGTCGTGGAGTATCGAAAGCCAGAGTATATTCTAACATTTAAGAACAACATTCCCACTAAGTTCTTTTCTGAAACATTCTTCGTGGGTAAGATTGGGTTTATGATGATAAGTCATAATAGTGGGACTCTGGATAGCGTAGCGATTGGAACACTAAAATAATGAACGAAATCAAATGGATCGTTGGAGATATTTACCCGATCTCCGATATAATGTCAATGATTGAGGGTCGGCTGGAGGGCTTTATCATAAACCAATCCGGTATTAACTTCACAGATAAAAGTAAGTACAGGAATCATCCGTCGAATGAGATCTGGCTTGTCTTCTCTTATAGAAATAGGAAAGAGGAGAGTAGATATTTGATAGCTAAGCCTATCCTTAGAAACACTATTTATGAGACCTCGGATAATCCTAGATCGGAAATATCTTTAGATGCCCGCGAATATGGCGACTCTGTAGAAGAGTTAATTACGAAATTGCAAGAAAATTGGGTGTTTACGAGTAAGCTCTGCTACAAAGCAAAGTACCAAGAAGGATATAAAAATGAATAAAATTAAACTAAGTAAGGATCAGGTAATGGAAGGTCTTTTAGAAGACCCGGATACTGTCAAGATTAACGAGTTTGCTACTAAACATGACTATCATACAGAGGTTTATGTTGGTAAGATAGAAGATAGATACTATAAGTTCTCGGTAGAGTTTTCCTATAACGAAGGGGTTATCTCTTTCGATTACGCGGACCATATCGAGGGTACAGAAGTGAAGCCTTACGAGAGGGTTGTAACTGAATGGAGGGAGCTTTAGAATGATAGAAGAGGAATGGGTGGATATAAAGGGATTTGATGGCTACCAAGTTAGTAACTTAGGTAATATAAGAAATCGGCACGGTAGATTGCTAAAACCAACTCGTAATTGGGCGGGTTATTCTTTAATTTGTTTAATGCAAAATAGCAAAAAGAGATCAGTTGCTATACATAGATTAGTCGCTAAAAACTTCGAGATAAGCGGAGCCGGAAGTCAGGTTAATCATAAGGACGGAAAGAAAGAGAATAATTCACAAATAAATTTAGAATGGTGTTCGGCACGACAAAACACAAATCATGCCGTTAAAATGGGACTTAATAAAATTTCCATGCAAAATAATTGCAGGAGTAAAAGAGTAGTCCAGCTTACGTTAAATGGAGACATAGTTCAGGAGTTCCTGAGTATTAACGACGCTGCTAGAAAAACAGGATTTAGCGTCGGCGGAATTTGTGAAGCGGTAAACGGTAGAAAAGAAAAATTTAAAAATCATATATGGAAAACACTGTAGATAAAGAATATTTTCGTTTACTTAACCTCGTACTAGATAAAGGGAGAGTTAAAGCTAACCGAACCGGCATAGATACGATTGGTACGTTCGGGGCACAGGCGCGATTCGACCTCTCCGAAGGATTCCCTCTTCTAACGACCAAGAAGGTCTTTATGAAGGGAATTACTCATGAGTTATTATGGTTCCTTTCCGGCAGTACAAACATTAAGTATCTAGTTGATAATGATGTTCATATTTGGGATGGTAACGCTTATGATAATTATGTCAAATCAATGAAAGGTTTGTTGGGTAGCGGTTTTAAGGAAGTTAGTAAAGAAGTATTTATCCAAGGTATCAAAAGTGGACAGTTTCCGAACGCGGGCGAACTAGGATATGGAACATACGGATCGACTTGGAGGGGCTTTAAAGGAGAGAGCGGAAAATCAACGGATCAAGTACACGATCTCATTGAAGGATTAAAAAATAATCCCGACAGCAGACGACATATAATTTCGGCATGGCATCCGGGATATATTGACAGTGTAGCTCTTCCCCCGTGCCATGTTTTGTCACAATTTGATACAGAGGAATTGACGGAAAAAGAAAGGATTTCTCTTCTTTGCCTAACGGATCAATATCAACTAAAAGAAGGGAAAGTGGATGAACCTTATTATGTTTTTTGCGATAGCCGAAACATTCCTCAGAGAAGGTTAAATTGCCACCTTTATCAAAGGTCAGCAGATTTATTTCTTGGAGTCCCATTTAATATTGCTTCTTATAGCCTTTTAACCTCTATGGTTGCTCAGGTTGTAAACATGGTGCCGGGAGAATTCATCCATACGTACGGGGATTTGCACTTATACATAAATCACTTGGACCAAGTAAAGGAACAGCTTTCCCGAGAGCCGCGAAAACTGCCCACTTTAAAGTTGAACCCAAACGTCCAGAATTTATTGGAGTTTAAGTACGCAGACATTGAGATAGAGGGCTACGATCCTCACCCCGGAATCAAAGCAGAAATGGCTGTATGAGTATCAAGACTTTAGAAGCTCGTAAATACGTTATCTACGAGAAGGAGATTAGTTTAAATTTAATTGCGAAGATAAGACATCTTCTTCATAAAGATTTATTCGATAACGGAATTTCGAAAAGAGAAATCGACTGGTGGAAGAATGCGGCATGTTGGTTTCCTCATTTAAGGGATAATCCTTTAATTGTGGAACTGCGAGACTCTCTACCCGAATGGGCCAGACAGGGCATTCCCTGCGAACCTCAAATTCTATTTGGGCTGCCAGATAGCAAAGGGTACGATCCGCATCCTCATATCGACACTGAGCCACCTTGGGCTAATGGAAAGAAGTATCGTACTATTGTCGGTGTCCCTCTAACTAAATTTAATTATGCTAACGGGGGAATCAGATTCTGGCTAGGAGGAAAAGAAAACGGGGGAGTAGAAACTCCTAACTTTAACCCCGGTGACCTTTTCATTATGCACCCCGACTTACCTCATTCAGGCGGGCCAAACCTATCTGGTGGAGTAAGAGAAGCAATTTACTTTCGGTTTTTAAAAGATGAAGTGTAAAACTCCTAATTGTAAAGCTAAAGCCCTATCCAATCAGATAAATCAATGGTTTTACTGTGCTGATTGCCTACGAGATAACGCTAGAAAAGTAATCGCCAAGTATCCCAAACTATTTAAAGCTGTTTTATGAGTTCGGTCAAATATGTTCATCCCTCTGGGAATATCTCCTCCGGTTTGATGGTTTGCGGCGAAGCTCCCGGACAAGATGAAGATGAATTAGGAATTCCTTTTGTTGGCCGTGCAGGCAAGCTTTTAGATAAAATGCTTTCTTATATAGATTTAAATAGAGATAATGTTTACGTAACTAACATAATTAAGGTTCGCCCTGATCAGAACAGAAGGCCGACACCTGAGGAAATTGAAAGTTGGAGACCAATTTTATTCGAAGAAATATGGGACTTAAAACCTCGCGTTATTTTAACGGTGGGTGCTTCAGCCACTTCAGCGGTCTTACGGATAAACGCTCCTATTACTAAAATTAGAGGTACTTTACAAGAATTAAATCTTTACGGTAAAAGAACGTATATGATAGTACCCACTCTACACCCATCTTATTTACTTCGGAATAGAGGGAATAAAATCTTAAATGATCAAGTTAAATCCGATCTAGAATTAGTCAAAGAAATATTAAATGGTTAGAAAAAATTAAAATTGAGGCGCTTCCTAAATGGCCGATTGGAGGACAACAGGTAGGTGTTCATCCGGCAGGTATTAAAATTACGCATCTACCAACTAATCTATACGCCTACTGCGATATTGAACGCTCACAGATAAGAAACAGGAATGTCGCAATGGCGATGCTGGAGTACGGATTCGCAGAAATCGGCTGGATAGAGTGATAAAAACTTGAAGGAGTGTGACGCAAATCTACAGAGAAGGTATGAGTACAACTTATCAATACCCCAAGGTTGCCGTAGATGGCGACAAGATGACCTTAATGGGCGGCAAACACCCCGAAACAATTCTTTACATGGACTGGAAGACGGAAGTGCCCGAAATCAGAAAAGTTCTCTTTGGGGGCATGGAGATTCCCTACGAGCAGGTGGACCTTATGTTTGAGTTTTCACCGAAGAACAAAACCGCCAATTTAATTATTTGGAACAAAGTAGAAGACGTATCAGGATAAAATATGGAAGCAATTGCAGCTATGGCCCGAAATCGGGTAATCGGTAATGGGGATAAACTACCTTGGCATTCCGAGGAAGACCTTGCCTTCTTTAAGGAAAAGACAATGGGGCAGCAATTGATCATGGGTCGAAAGACTTTTGAATCTCTAACCTGTAAATTGAAGGGACGTATTATTTGGGTTTTGAATACTAAGAAGTATGATGGGGATGTGGATTGGGAAAATAGGGAAGGTTACGTTTACACGGTCAAGACCCATTATTTACCTCAGGATGGAATCGTTTGTGGCGGAGCAAGTGTTTATAAGCAGTTTCTTCCTAAGTGCGAAAAACTATATTTAACGGTTTTCGATTTCGATGCGGATGGTGACGTTTTTATGCCCGATTTCGAAAGAATATTTAGCACACATAAGCTAATTAGAGAAATTTCCAACGGTAAGATTTACGAATATACTCATAATGCGTTGCTATAACTGTAAACTTTTTGGCAAGTGTCGCCTTATTAGGGCGGCATCCAAGGAAGATTTTAAGTGGAGCAAACATAACCTTTGGGCTCACCCACTATCCGAGCTTGTGTTTTTAGTTAGTAGGTTTTTTACCGATCCAGTTAAAAGAGACGAATGGGAAAAGTGGGGAAACAAGATTCACGACGATTCAATACCAGAACATGAAATCAACAGCGGACGCGGATAAGCTAGAAGCATTAAGAGCCGTAACAGGCAGGACAGAAGAGTTAAGAAAGGTAACTGGAGAAGTACGATCAAATGATCCTTTAGTCGCTTTTCTATACTTACTAATGCGCGACCACTTAAGTACGGGGGTCGTAGAAGAGATTTTAGTTCGGTGCTCGGAACACGATACCATTTATACTAATGGATGGTTGGCGGACTATTGCAAAAACATCAGTCAGAAACTCAAATAAATAATGAAAATCGAAGTAGAATTGAAAGTAACAAATGTAGAAACGGGTAGGTCTTGCGTCCAAACCGTAACCGGTGGATTACCTGCCGTAAGTAAGGATCATAAACCTTTTACTTTAGAGGGGAACTTAGAGGACTTGCCAATCCCCTTTCTAGTAAACTGTTTCGCTGTATACGCTTCGGCGGTACATGGAGATATTCCAGTCGAGCAACTAAAGGAATTTATCAAGCAATTCAAGCAACACTTCCTTACCGTTTCGGTGCATCCATGAACGAACAAGCAAAGTCTTTAATCGCATATATTAATAGCACTCCTTACTTGGTAAGCCTGCTTTATGACTTAGATTTACTACCAGAACAAGTAGAGTCCGATTCTCACGACTTTAGGAGAATGTTAATTATTGCCAATGCTTTCGCGTCGGGAGAGGTTCAGTATAACGAACGATGAAGATAGCCATTATTGGTTCAAGAGACTTCACTGATTACGAACTACTTAGCGAAAAGCTACACAAGTTCCTTAATTTAGAATACAAAGAGAGCTATACAATTATCTCAGGCGAGGCTAGGGGAGCCGATAGCTTAGCGGAACAGTTCGCGGAAGACTTTAAGATAGATAAGACTATATTTAAAGCCGATTGGAACAAATTAGGAAAAGCCGCAGGGTTTATCCGAAATGTGGATATTATTGAAAACTGCGACATAGTATTTGCCTTTTGGGACGGCGTATCTAAAGGGACAAAACATTCTATTAATTTGGCTAAGAAAATGAAGAAGGACACTATTATAATTTACGTATGAGTAATGAATTTACGGGATATGCATCCCATACAGACAAAGAAATTAAGGGTTTCTTCGGGAGATATAGAATCTTTTCGAATTATGAACCCTCTCCAATTTCTTATCGAGGATATGTTTTCTGCTCGGTTGAAAATGCCTTCCAAGCCTCTAAAGTTTTAGGAACAGATGGCGTTGGGTTGTTCGAAGAGTTTGTCTTTATGACTCCCCAAAGGTCTAAGAGACTGGGTCGCAAGGTTAAAGTTCGATCCGATTGGGAGGATGTTAAATACAATATAATGAGGGACTTGGTGTATAAGAAATTTGAAACGCATCAAGACCTTTTAGATATTTTAATCGCTACTAAAGATAAATATCTTGAGGAAACTAATCATTGGAATGATACCTACTACGGAGTCAATTATAAAACTGGAGAAGGGCAAAATAATTTAGGTAAAATCTTAATGAGCGTAAGAGCCGAATTTCAGGGGTACGCAAGCGATCAGTTAGAATTGTTTATTTAACAAATAAATGGGGCGATCACTTAAATAGAGTGTAATAAGATATGTGATTAAAATATATCTTATTACAAATTTATTAAATAAAAAACTATACGTAGGGCAGACCTCTACATCCCTTTTAAAACGCTGGGCTAGACATTGTTGGATTTCCGAAAAGAAGAAAAATATGCCCATAGGTCTAGCCATAGCTAAATATGGAAAGAGTAATTTTACAATTGAAGAAATTGATTCCGCTGATTCTTTAGAAGAAGCAAATCAAAAGGAAGTTTTTTGGGCAATTAAACTCAACACATTTTGTCCAAATGGATATAATTTAAAAGCTGGAGGCCGAAAATTCTTGGAAATGTCTGCATTAACTAAGCAAAAAATAAGCTTAGCAAATAAAGGTCGAAAAGCATCTATAGAAACTCGTAGAAAATTATCTGTTTCCCATACTGGATACAAAGTTAGCGATGAAACTAAAGCCAAACTATCTAATATAAATAAAGGTAAAAAACAACATCCTAATACCTTAGCGGCTATTAAAAAAACTTTCAAATCTTACATTCTCCTATCGCCTGACGGGAAAGAAATACGAGTAGATAATATGGCGAAGTTTTGCGTAGAAAATCATTTTCAAAAAACTAATATGTCAATGCTATGTACGGGCAAAATCGAATCTTACAAAGGATGGAAACTTATAGAAAATTTAGGCCAGATATATCAAGGAAGAAGAAAACTTGATTCATTGCGTCACGAATCTAAAGAGTAGTATGACCGAAAGAGCAATATAATATGGAAGAAGACAACCTAACACAAGAACAAAAACAGGAACGAGTTTACAACCTAACGGTTGAGCTACGAGATATGGAAGCCAAGAAGAAGTCCGTCAGTGGCGGATATAATGCCGAGATTAAACGCCTAAAGGCAGAGATTAAGGATTTGGTAAAGGCCGATCAGGAAACCTTCGAAATCGCATAATTTTATGAGTAAAAACAACACCAAAGCAACAAAGGTGCCAGCGCCTAAGCCAGCACCCACTAAAAAGCCAACACTCCCTAAAAAGAGCAAGGCCGCGCCAGCCACTAAGAATGAGGCAGTCCTAGCGACTGTTCTCTCCCCGAAGGGCAAAGAGTATGCAGTAACTAATATCTCGGCATTCGCCCGCCGATTTAATCTGGATCGCTCTGGCATGAGCCGCGTGATTAGCGGCCAGCGTACCAACCATAAGAATTGGACGCTTAAAACTAATTAATATTATTAGTTAAATAAATTAAGTGGAGTGACTTTAATAAGTCACTCCACTTTTCGTTTCTCCTCACCAGTTTATCGGAATAACTTGATTCTTTCTCGTTAAAGTCTATAGAGTCATAACTCCACGGAAAGCGGGACTGCCTTGAAGACCCCGTAAGCCCAACAAAAGACCTATTGGACGCCACTATGGCGGTTTATGGCACAAACGCACTAGACACTGTGCGGATAAAAACAAGAGGGTTAAAGTCCCTTAGCAATTCAAGCGTACTGCTGTGCTACCGAAAGGTAGGGCGCATTCATCCCCTGTAGAGGGTGGTTTTAAGCAATTAGTTTTCCAGTAAAGATGAGTGTATGTGAGTGTCTTCACCGGGGGTTCCTTCTGCCCATTATTATCTCCAAATAATACAAACTTAGGCTTCAAAAAGGTTGATTCATCGCAAGCTCCTCTTCGGAGGGCTTGTGTACGCAGCTTTGGCTTAAAAAGATTATCCATCAATTCATTTCAATCAATAAAGTATGCTACAACAATTCCTACAGTTAACCTTCGATCTTTTAAGCTATTATTTCATCCTATGGGGAGTAGTTTGTGTTCTATACATAATCTTCGTCTGTTGTTTTAACCCTAAGACCAAATCAGATAAATTCCTCCGGCAAGCCCTTCTTGGAGCTAACTTGTTCTTAGCGGGAGGTTTTGCTATGTACGTAGTAATGGTGAGGTTGGCTACGATTCTCTTAGAGAGCCAGAAATGAAATATTGATACAATCGTGACAAAAATTATAGAGAGGAATGTCTAAGTACAAAGTAAAGATTAACTGTACTGAATGCGGTAAAGAAGTAGAGAGATATAAGAAAGAAGAATATTCTAATGAAACCTTCTGGAAACCAATGATCGAAACGTATCGAAAATATATTGGATTTAATAGTGAAGTATGGGTTGGGGTTGACTTTGATCAAACGTTAGTACAAACCAATGGTTTAGGGGAACATGCATTTAATCCGGGTAAGCCGGTTAAGCCTATTTTAAAATTAGTAAAGAGATTGATAAAAAACAATATTCCAGTAAAAATTTTCACAGCCAGAGTAGATTTCGCTCCCGAAACTATTCCGGCTGTTGAAAGTTGGTGTCTAAAGTATGTAGGAACTAAATTACCGGTAACCAACATAAAAAGTGCGGGGATGTTTTGTCTTTTGGACGATAGAGCTTACAATGTAACTCCCGGAGGGAATATTATTTATGGAAAATAAAGAAAACTACTTCAAGTTCATTGGTAAGTATTTAAGCGATGATGATGTCGCTACAGACGTTCTCCTCTTGGGAGATAACTGTAGAATTATTGCGCCGGGCGAAATGTATAGTTTAGAGTTTAGGCACGGACGAATTAACCTTTTAGTTGACGATAAAGATAAAGTCATTGCTGTATTTGAAGGATGAAAAAGAAGAAAAGAGCGCCGATCCCCACCGTTCTTACCGAGAGGAAAGATGGGGCGAAATTAATACCGAAATTAGGACCTAGAAAATTTACATCACAATTAATTAAACTAAATGAAACCGGAATACAAATTTTGGAAATCAGAAAACGGTAGATGCTTACTAGGGATGATCGTTGGAGTTCTTTTCCTCGGAAGCTGCGGATACGTGGGGCATAAGCTAGATGAGATTGAGTTTATGAAGGTTGAGAAGCCTGAGTATGATTACGTAATTAAAATCTTCAAAGAATAATGACTAGAGACGAAGTTTCAAAAGAAGAAGTACAAAATGCGATACAAGAAGTATTGCAGAAATACGCTAAAAGACTAAAGAAGAAAGGATATGGCGCTTTCGCTGGGGCTCACGAAATCTATGGAGTCCTAACGGAAGAGGTAGATGAAGTTTTGGATGAAGTTAGAGCTAATAACAATGAACTTTTCTGTCAGGAACTAATCGACTGCGCTGTTGTCTGTTTATTCGGAGTTGCAAGTATCAGAAATAAAAACAAATTGGATGCAGCTAGGGCACTTCTTAAAAAGTAGAATATGGCAGGATTGGGTATTTTTAGTCGGAACTATCTTCTTTGATATTGCCGCTGCAATCTCCTTAATTAATCCTTCTACGGTAGTTCCCTTATTCTCTAGTATAGCTACGGCTGTTGTGGGAGTAGCCCTCGGTTATACTCAATACACTCTGAATTTGAAAATAACCTCAATTGCCAGCTATGTTAACGCCCTTATCTGGGCTTTAATCGCTATCTATAGAAACTAATGAGCTTTAACTTTTATGCAAACTATGACTAGGGGCTGTAAATGCAATGTAGAGCAACAGTGTCTTTGGGTATACGATGAAGTCTTCGATGACTACAATCCGAAGCTTCCCGAGCCCGATAAATTCGGCAGTATTACGGGCGTAGTATTATGCAAAATTCTTTGCTCAGGATGCCGCGAGATTTATCTGACAGAAGTTCCAGTTATTAAATTTACAGATAATGATACGGAAGAGGTTGATTCAGACGTGAAGGATAGGGGTGATGACTATTATGAAGATGATGGGCATTATGATGAGGATGAAGATGACGATCGAGAAGATGAAGAATGGAGAGATTAGCGCAGCCTATAGGCCATACACTAATAACTTGAATTTTGGGAAATAATAACTATAGAATAAGATAACCAACTAGATTAAAACTACACAATTATGGCATTAAAAAACAGTGGGGGAAACTCCAATTCAACACTATACATCCTTAAGATTAAGACTAAGGATGCGACAGGTAAAGTGGTTGATCCGTTTTTCCAAGTCTCCGCAAAGGAAGATGGGAAATGGGTTGTAACCGAAGATACTTTCAAGAGCGTTTCAGGTAAGCTAACGAAGGTCGAGACAAGGGTAGGCGAGTATGAGGGTGAGCAAATTCTTAGCGCAAATATTTGGCTAAAGGATGGCGACGAAGCATATCTTGTAGACCTAAAGTACACGATGCTTTCGCGAAGCATTATCAATTCGCTTCTAAACCTAGAGGACTTCGATCAGGAAATCGAAATCTCTCTATACACTAACAAGAAGGGTTATGCTTCAGCATCGGTAAGAGCGGGCGGGCAACTGGTAGACTGGAAGTTTGGTTTGGACGAGCTACCGAAACCTGAGAAGGTTAAGTTTAAGGGTAAGGAAATGAGCGATTTTACTAAGGTCGATAGTTTCTTCCAAGAAGAGATTAAAAGCTTAGGCGAACGAGTTGCCTCGTCAGAAAATGGCGAGGGGCGTGGCGGTGGCGGCAGTGGCGCGGATGATGGAGACAGAGGCGTGGCGGCAGCCAAAGTGGCGGGTGACGGTGAGGAAGAAGATGAACCGTTGTTCTAGTTGGGCAGAGTAGGATATGGTTCAAAACCCGGTGGAGGTAAAATACTCCTCCGGGTTTCTTTATGAATGCTCGGAAAGATATAAGTGGCTTACGGAGTGGTAAATTAGTAGCAGTTAAATTTTCTCATTCCAAAAGAGGAGCGGTTTGGTTATGTCAATGTGACTGTGGCAATGTTCATTTCGTAACAGCGTCTAATCTTACTTCCCGAAAACCGGTAACTAGCTGTGGATGTATTACGAAAGCTAAATCCAACGTAGTTGGGAATATATATAATCATTTGACGGTTTTAGAGTTGTCCCCCACAAAAGGACGGGACGGGAAAATGCAAGTTAAATGTTTATGTGACTGCGGAAAGGTCCAAATAGTAAGGCTAGAAGCTATAAGGAGTGGTAGAACCAAAAGCTGTGGATGTATCAGTCGTACAGAAGAATGCAATAAAAGAAGAGGAAGAAGAGGAAAAGATTCGGCTAGATACAATCCCGATTTATCTGAAAAGGATAGAGAAATTTCTAAATCTAGGCAAAGCGATCCCGAAGTTAGGGCTTGGAGAAAAAGGGTATTTAAAAGAGACAGATTTTGCTGCGTTTTATGTAACAGTCCCGGTCCCGGATTACGAGCCCATCATTTATTTAGTTGGGCAAAATACCCAGAATTTCGATTTGAAGTCTCTAACGGAATTACGTTATGCTCAAGCTGCCATACTGAATTCCATATAAAATTTGGTTTCGGGGATAATACCTCTGAACAATTTGAAAAATTTAAAGATGAGAAAAAAGAAAATAGTCTTCCACAGTAATTTTTGCGGCTCGAAAACCGGCTTTGGAAGAAATGCTAGAGAGGTACTCACTGGTCTATATAATACCGGGAAATATGATATTGTGGAATATGCTGCTGGGTTAAAATGGTCTGACCCTGCGGCGAAAAGAACTCCGTGGCCGGTATTCGGAACGTGGCCCGATAACGATCAAGAGATTGCTCACTTGCAAAACCATCCCGCTAAGGATGCAATGTTTAGGCAGGTTACCTATGGTGCGCATAACATCGACAAGATCATTTTGCAGGAAAAACCCGATGTTTATATCGGCGCGGAGGATATTTGGGCCTTCTATGGTTACTGGCATAAGAAATGGTGGAATAAGATTACTAGCGTAATCCATACCACTTTGGATAGTTTGCCTATTCTGGAACAGGCTACAGAGGCCGCGAAGGAGACAAAGAACTTTCTCGTTTGGGCGAAGTTCGCCGAAGAGGCGATGCAGAAGCTTGGACATAAGCATGTACGCACCGTACACGGCGCTATTGACACCAAGAAATTCTTTAGACTGCCAGAGTTGGCAAGGCGTGAGCTAAGGGAAAAGAATAAGATTCCGCTCGATTCGTTCGTTATCGGTTTCGTCTTCCGAAACCAGCTACGTAAGAGTGCGCCGAATTTAATTGAAGGCTTTAAAGCGTTTCAGCGGCAGCATCCAGAAGCGAAGGCTAAACTTCTTCTGCATACGCATTGGGAAGAAATGGAGCAGGGCTGGGATATTCCAAGACTTCTGAAAGAGAACGGAGTAGATCAAAGCGACGTTTTAACCACTTATGTTTGTCGTGCTTGTGGTGACTACGAAGTAAAACCATTCTCCGGCTTCGATGCTGATTGCGGCATTTGCGGATGTAAACATAATCCAAGGCCAACAAAATATGAAGAGAGGACTTGCCAAGCTACGGCAAGCATCCACTTTGGAGTAAGCGAGAAACAGCTTAATGAGGTTTATAACCTAATGAGCGTCTATGTTCACCCATTTACTTCGGGCGGGCAGGAGATTCCGGTTCAAGAGGCTAAGCTGGCAGAGTTGGTAACATTAGTAACTAACTATGCTTGTGGCACCGAGTATTGTACTTCCGAATCTGGTGGAATGCCGCTAGAGTGGGCTCCGTACCGAGAACATGGTACTCAGTTTATTAAAGCTAGTACATACGCTTCATCTATCTCTAAACAGCTATCTAGGGTATTTAAAATGCCTAAAGATAAGAATAGGGAAATGGGTAGGGCGGCTAGAGAGTTTGTAGTTAATAGCTGTGGCTCTCAGAATGTTACAAAAGCTTTCGAAGCTATCATCGACGAAGCTCCGTATACTGATTGGGATTTTAATATCGAAGAGCCTCTTTGCGACTTGAACTTTCCGGTGCCGGAAATCGAAGATAATGTCGAATGGATTACTTCTTTGTATCGTGGTATCCTAAAGCGAGAGCCAGATACGCAAGGACTAGAGACTTGGGTTGCCGACTTAGAAAAGGGCAGGCCAAGGGTTCATCCTAGTAATGGAGTGTATAACTTCTTTATTGAAGAAGGTCGGGCGGCTAACGAACGTAACTATCCTATTAAGCTGGAAGACTTTTTAGAAGATACTGGTCGAGGTAAGGTTGTAATGGTAATGCCTCAGTCAATGGGAGACTGTTTCCTACTGACTTCGCTATTCCCATCTTTCAAAGAGAATTATCCCGACAAAGATTTATATATCTGTACGAAGCAAGAGTATTTTGAGATATTCGACGCTAATGAATATGTATTTAAATGCATTCCTTACGCGCCGATTATGGAGAATGAACTGTTCTTAATCGGGCAAGGTAACCATAAGGGTTACTTTGACGTTGCATTCTTACCCCACATCCTTACTCAGCGCCAGTTGAATTATCTAAGGAACGGGCAAGATAAGATTGCTTTTAACATCAGGAAATGAGTGCGGATCAGGAATACTATTGCAAAAAGTGCAAACATAGTTGGAGTGTAGACGTAGCAAATGGGGCGACCTTTACAGGTTGCCCTAACTGCAAAAGTAATATGCCAGTAAAAACACACGAACTAAAAACGGATTCCTTTGTCTTTGATTCCGTTGTCATGGGTTACAAAACCTATGAGATTAGGAAAAACGACAGAGACTTTACCGTAGGTGAATCTGTCCTCCTGAAAGAGACTAAATATACGGGAGAGGAAATGAAGTCGGGCGCTCCTCTAGTGTATACTGGCCGAGAATTCAAAGCCTTAATCACCCATCTGCTTCAAGGACCGGTTTACGGTTTGCAAGAGGGATGGGCTATCCTGTCAATCAAGCCCTTATAACATGCATTTAATTGAAACTTACGCAGCCTCTTCTGGATTGCAGATTGATCGTCCGCAAATTTACGAGAAGTTCTTTCCAATCCCATTTGAGAAGTATATCGTCCTCCATTCGGGCGGCGGTATGCCAAGCAAGCAATATGAATTTTATTCCGATGTAGTGTCGATGCTTCGACCTATATTGCAGAAGCATAAAATCGAAATTGTTCAAGTCGGAGCGAAAAGCGATCCTTACGTCCACCAGACGGTAGACCTTCGGGGCGCGACTTCCATCCACCAAACCGCTTATGTTATTAAGCATTCTCAGCTTCTAGTTGGGAACGATTCATGCAATCTCCATATCGCTAGTGGCAGCGATGTTCCTATTGTTGGTCTATATGGCTCAACCACTCCATACAACCACGGTCCTTACTTCTCTAGTGAAGGTAAGACCATCCTTTTAGTAGGAGACTTAAAAGGGAACAAGCCTTCTTACAGCGAACAAGAGAGCGACAAGGTAATTAATACTATTAAACCTGAGGAGGTAGTGCGAGCCATCCTAAAGCTCCTAAAGATTAGGAATAAGGTTAAAAGGGAAAGCGTCTTTTTTGGCAAGCAGTACCAAAACTATAGCTTAGATTTAGTTCCTAACTGTTTACTCTCGGCAGAGGTATTCCATGAGATTACTCCAACGATCAGGATGGACTTGGAGTTTAGCGAGAATTATCTAGCCGCGAATCTCAGGACTCGTCCTTATAATATCTTAACTAAGAAGAATATCAATATTGATCTTCTTAAGTTTATGAAGAAGCATGTTCGTACCTTAGTTTATCAGCTAGACGATGATTACGATCCTGAGTTTGTCGAGAATATTAGGCGAGCCGGAATTAACTACGCTCTTTATACCTTCATGGAGGGTGCGGAACTGGCGAAAGCAAAGTTGGACCTGTTCGACTTTGGTATCATTTCTGAGGGCCAGAGAAAGGGAAAAGAAGTTCTTGAGCAATATCCGAACATAACTAAAGAGAGTAAATACAAGACGAACAAGTATTTCCTTAGCAAGGATAAGATTTATCTTAACCGATACAGGTATGAAAAGGACGAGTCGGTTTCTGACTTTACCCAAAATACCGATACTATAACCCTCGACCCGGAGTTCTTTGATTATTCGGAGCACTTCTACGTATTTAACGAATAAGATTATGCCCAGAAAGAAAATAGATAAAGAGCTAGCTTTAAACATTGAAGGACTCTCTCAAGAAGACGCATTAGGGAGTATCCATGCCGCTAATGAAGCCTTTAAAAAGGAGAAGCTAGACTTTGATACCCAAGAGAAAAGGTTGGATGAAGAAAAAGAAAGAACTAAAACGGTTATCGACAGTTTAGAAGTTGTGGATTCAGATTTAAATAAATCTACTAAAAGCCTGACTAAAACGGTAGATGCGCTTGTAGCTCAAGGAGAATCGGAGAGTACGCCCATCGTTAATAAGTTAACTAACGTTGATAACGAGGTTGGTCGAAACTCCAAAGAATTAGTAGTTAGCTTGGAGGACTTAACCAAGAAAAAACACGATTTCGATTTTATAAGAAATCCAGACGGATCAGTTAATTGGCGGAAGATGATCAAGTCAGAACATATCGTCTTCAACGAAAAAGAACATAAGGAAGCTATCGAAAGGAATTACGGAAAGCCGTTAGGAGAATTGTCTGTAGATGAAGTAGATGATAAATATCTACTTGTCCTTCTAGCCGGGTTTAAAGAGGTAGCCAAGTTAAGAGGATTTAAGAGCGTTAGATATCCGTATATTAATACGGCGCCCGGCTTCGCGGCTGTCCATTGTGAGATTGAGTGGCACCCATTTCAAATCGGAGATTATTACGAAGCTGGCTTTATTCAGGGCGACGGGGCGGATGTGTCCGACCTAAATTCTGATAGTTTTGCCAGACGCTTCCCAACTGCCATTGCTTTTAACAGAGCGTTTGTTAGAGCGGTTAGAACGTCTCTAAATATTCCTATTGTAGGCAAGGATGAAGTTGGTCCGGCAAGGAAGATGGATAGCGCAGAGGGTGAAAGGGAAATTAATCCCGCGACTCCGCGCGGTGTTCTTAAAACTAGGCTAGCGAAGATGGGTAGAAGCTTCGATCAGTTTAAAGAGTGGTGGGCTAAGACCTACGAAGACCCAGATGCTTTGCAGTGGACGGACGTAGATTCAATTCCCGATAAGCCATTCTGGAAAATTATGGCGGAGTTTAAAAGGATCGAGGAAGAGAAAAAGGGTAAGAAGGGATAAGGTATAAAAACCCCGACTGAAAAGTCGGGGTTTTTATTCCTACAATCTTGAGACTATCAATTTTATTTTATCAATAAATTCTTCTGTAGAATAGTTATTTTTCATATTATTACACATTCCACAACAAGGAACTACATTATCAAGTTGATATCCATATTTTGAGTCTACTCTGTCTACCCCGTTACAAAGTATGGAATATTTTTCGATATCGCCTTCTATCAAAGTCGCTCCAGCTTTTTTTCTGTATGCTTCGCTGGTAGCTCTGTTTCTAACATCAATCATTCCGCAATAAAAACAAGGCTTATTAACGATCTTAAACCAATCCTCACGAGCTAATGGACTAAACCCTCTTAACGTAGCACCAGATTTGTGCTGACTATATTGAACATTCCATGTAGCCGTTTGGTAGGTTCGGTGGTTTCTAGCTAAGTTTTTCAAATGTTTCTCAGTCAGACAACCACAACTTTTTACAATCGAAAGATTATAACCAGTTATCTCTCTTTCTTTGCCGCAATCACAACGAACTTTCCATCGGCCTCCTTTATTTTTGCCGCCCCGATTCGGTTCGATACACGAAACAACCAAAAGCTTATGGAATTTACTTCCTGTATAATCTGTATGTTTGTCGTAAGGTTTTATAGGTTTTGTTCTAATATATTTTCTCGCCATAACAATATTTACACTTTATACGAGAGGAAAATCATAAAATCTTACATTATTAATTAAGTAAATTCGCTAAATAAAGATACGGGGACGCGGCATGGGATTCCCTGTAAACACATATCTTGGAGTACCAGATTAGCGTTTACATATTGTCGAAGGACATTACCTTTAGAATCTATTTCTGCGATCGGGATATTAGCTGATACTTGTCGTTTTTCGAAACGGGGTCTGGTCCCGTCTCCTTTGTTAACTAACTTAGATTCTACTACTTTGGGCCAATCCAAAATTCCACAGCTAATAAATGCGATTAAGGGTACATTTGCCCTTTCTTTACAATCATAGCAGGATACGGCTCCGCTAGAAAATTCATCTTGAGAAGGTTCTTCTTTCCCGGTCGGGAAACAAACGCTAAGCCATACCTTTAGAGTCCTACTCGTTCCCGTAGTATTTCCAGCAAACCAAGGCTTTAAAAAAATAGGTTTATTTAAACCATAGATTCTCATCACAGGTAGCTTTTTTTCTTCTTCACAGTCTATACTACTGAAATCTTGCGGGCGATCACCTATAAAACTTTTTATACCTGTTGCCCCTGCTCCCTCCAGAGAGTATTGGGAATACAGCATTGAACCCGAATATATAGTTACAGCTAAATCTCCTGAACTACTGATCGTAGGAAAAGAAGCTGAGAAGAAAGAGCTTGAGGTATAATTAACAGTTCCTTCATCACATGGACATTTTCTGTTAAAATTTCCCGGACTGACCCCTGACTTAGCAGATTCTACGATGGCTTGAAAGGGAAAGTAAGTTGTCCCGTCTGACGCGCTGCCCCCTCTAGCTTTAAACACATTAAATGGCATATTAATTATTCGTTCCTGTAATGTAGATTTCCTCGTAGTATCCCGCCGCCGGTCCGATACCGCTTAAGACTAGCCGGGCGATATCTGTAGCCCTTGAATCGTAGCTTAGGTAATTTACACTTAAGTAAAGACCATAGTATTTACTACTAGAAATATAAGAAGGTGCGTTAAAGCCAGATTCGTTGTAATATCCCCTGTCTCTGTAGCTAATCATACTGAATCCGTCTGATCCTGTCGAGAGGTTCCAAATGTCTTCAAATCTCCTTGTAGAATCAATTACAGGTGCAGAACCAGTGATCGTCCCATAGGCGAATTTAGTATAATTGCCACTGTTATATACGGTCCCTGAGAAATTTCCACTAATGTAGAAATCCGACAATTCTGCTCCAGCATAAGTATTTGTTCCTCCCGCAAGCCAAGATTGGCTACCAGCAAAAACCGAAAATCCTCCAGAGGGAACTAAAATTTCCATGCCTAGACCATAAATACCTCCACCGATTAACCCAGTATTCGAGACGGCCATCGAGCCATCATTATCTGGATCGACCTGCAAAAGAACGGATGTGTTCGTTGTTGAAATTATAGTTCCAAGCTTAATCGTATTAGAATCGGTCTTGAATCCGGTTACCCCGTGGATTCCAGAGTTATTGTTAATATACGTAACCAACTCATCAATAGTATTATAATGAAAGCCGTATACAATACCTACTTTATCGGTATTTATATAAAGGATGTCGCTCGTTACGCTCTGAAGTGGGGTATTATAATATATATAAGCGATGGACGGAACGGTATATATAGGTTCAATAGTAAATACTCTATCAGGAATTGTAACAAAGCTTTTATTTATAAGTAATGATCCTGAGCCGTCATAGATCGTTCCGCTGACTGGAACAGCCATTAGTCCGCTTACCCTTACCATAACCGGGGATTCTAAGAAATATCCACTACCACTCACTTCATAGTAATCTACTAGAAGCGTAGCATATCCAACGACATCAATATTTTTTTCTAAGTATCCTGTAGCCCAAGCAAACGTCCTCTCCACTCCGCTTATTGGTCCTGATGTATAAAAACTTTGAGAGCCCCCCTGTCCCGTCCCAGTAATATGTACTGAACGATATAAGTAACCTTTTTCGTAAATGTAGCCGGTAAAATTTCCAGAGTAGTCTGCACTTATTGGAATATCCAAAAATGTATTTCCTGATCCCTGTATGTGCTGTAGGAAAGGAACAATAAATAGCTCGCCCGTTCTGGCAGTAAATTCCCCGAAGTAACTCTCACTAGTCCCAACCGTAACAGTAGATGGCCCATAAAGTTCGATAGAGTAAGGATAAACGGGAGGTTGATATCCGGAAGCATTTATATTTACTACTATATTACCAAAGTTAGTATACAGAGTATTTTCTAGGATGTAGCTCTCGAATAGACCAGTCTGATTAAGATGAATAACAAACGCACCTGACTGATTCGGTACTAAGTCATAAGAGTTCCAATCAATACTAAAAGAAGTATTATCTCCGTTAAAGAACCCTGAGTAAATCTTGATTATATCTGAGTCATAGTTTCTAAAGTATCCAGTAATTGTGCTACCATTTCCATTAAAAACTAGGTTATCACTAATAGTATATAAAGGGGGTTTTCCCGATATTGTATATGAAAAGTCGTCGATTTCGTCGGTGGTATTGAATACCATTGCCGTAGACTTTCCGATAAATTTGGACTGCCGGAATAGAACGGGAGTCCCGTCTATATATAAATCATAGCCATCGTTTGATACGTTAAGACCTAAGTCAAGCAGGTTATCTGTCGGATAAGTATAAACAAATCTATTTTCATTATCGTAAATTTTCCCATTCTTAAGGGTCACTCCACAGTAGCCAGAGAGCCCTGAGACACCAAAGTTACAGACAGTACCCAAATCCGGGACCGTGAAGGATGCGGAAACGTTAAACCCGCCTGATTGCGGATAAAATTGCCTGTCTATACCTGAGGTTACGATCATTATGGTTGCTGGTTACTACTATTCCGTGTCGGGGCTACCAACCCATAAGCTGTTTTAGTTGTGTTAGTTAGAAGTTCTTTAGCCTTTAAGACTTCGTCGCTTATCGGCCGCATTAATCTGGTTCCGTAAGTATAAGTAGAGCGGATGCCGTTCTCGTCCATACCGATTTGGATGCTGATCAATCCATTTTCGATATTGGGGGTTGGTCCATCCATTTCTGTTCCCTCGATAGTAAAGCTTTTACTTACTATTGGCTTATCAAAAGTAAAGTCCAAGTTTTGAGCGAACTTAGCATGGAAGTCCTTAATCTTATCTAGGTTGTAACGGCAAGTATTGTTTTTATTCGCGAAGATGGCAATATCATTATCTGTAATATCTTTCTGAATCACCTTTAGCGATGCCACCTTAGAGCTTATGTTAGTCTTATTGAGATTAAAAGTTTGCAGCTTGTCTGGGTAGCGACGAATCTTCTTCTCCTTTTCCACGACCACTCCGTAGTTAGAGTAGGTTGGCTCGAAATAAGTAAATGTCGCTTCAGGCGTTTGAAAGCTTACTCGGTAACAGACATTATTCATATTCCCGATTTGTTTACATTTAATGTCAGGATATTTATAAAGAACTCTTCCTTTAATATCAAATTCGTCCTCATAGCGAGTCGTGATAGGAATACCGTCGAAAGGCATTCCGACAGTGTTCGCTGGGTTGGCTGCATTGCCTTTTGTGATACGGAAGTTATCCTTTCCTACGTCTCTACCCAAGAAAATAAACACTTTACTTCTATCCAAGTTGGGATTCAGAACCCCGCCGATATCTTCCATAATCTTCCGAGGGATAAACTCCCCTCTTTGGTTATTCTTTTGTTCAAGAATTAGACAAGCGTGCGTTTGGGTTAGGTTAATCAGCTTCTCATTCTTGATTGCATCCTTCGGGGGAAGATCGCCCTCTTCGCTGTCATTTTCGACTTGTCGAGTGGAAGGGTGAAATAACTCACCTTGTTTCTCAATAACTAAAAGCTTAAACATCCTCTGTCTATCTCCTGCCGTAGCCGCTGCCGCGCTCTCGCGGAGAAGTCGCAGCCATTTAGCAAAAGGGAGCTTGGATAGCGTATCAGTATCTCCATCCTTAGTTAATCCAGGGTTGTTATAAAATTCTGATCCACTTCCACCGCCCTCGTTAATGATGTTATAGTTGATCTTATTATCATTACTACGAATCTGAATATTACAAATCTTTTCTTGATAAAAGGTATAGTCTTCGAAAAACTTTCTGTCATTATCGTTTGCCATGTTTGGTTGGTAAACATAATAGCGCCCCATAAAGTCACTACCAAACTCCCTCTCTTCCTGTTTATAGGCATCCTGCGCGCTCTCCTCATGGAAACCGATGAAGAAAAAGAAGTCCTTATCATTTTTAGCTAGTCCATTCGCTACAATCCACTGATCCTCGGTTGTCAATAGCTCGAAGCACATTTTATAAGTTGGGTTAGATAAGATACGCGCTTGGACTTTCTGTAAAGCAGAAGTTGGAGCACTAAACTTTAAGAAGTCTAAATTACTCGCAGGCTCTGGGTCGGTGGGGAATCCTTTAGGAGCGAATAATCCAAGACCTCCGCTACCTTGGACCGAACCAATTTGAAGCGAACTGGTATTCCCGCTTCCCGGAGAGAAGTCTAAAGTAATTGCCGGACTTAAAACGGTTAGCCCGAGTCGCTGGCATTCCTTGCCAATTTTATAGTCGCTCGCGCTACGCAAACTATAATAGTCATAGTAATACCATAAATCCCTCAATCGCTCACTATACTGCATTAAACCAGCAGCGACCTTAGGAATCTTACTTGTAACCCTAAGTTCGCTCGAAATTCCTCCAGTAGCTGCATCGTAAGGAGGTAATGAGAAGTATAATCCATCATGGCACTCATAATCATCGTGTGCGCCCGGCCTCTCATAATAGCTCGAAAGAATCCGGTCCTCTGTCCCTTCAATTGTATATTCTTCTTCGTAAGCCGAGAGGTTAGGACAGAAAGCATTCGGTTCAGCGGCAACATTAACCGTTCTTCTTAAGTCGAGAAATTTAATAGTTTCATTTTCCCAATAAAAGGTCCAACCGAAATCAGAACACCATTGAGAAAGGACCTCCCTAACCGTTCCTGTATATGTAGTCCGATACTTTGGGTTTAAGTCAGTAGGGTTGGCAATATTAAAAACCTTCCTTAACTCAGTAATTAATTCCCCGAAGTTATAGCTGACAGGGAAAATGGCATACTTGTTAAGCTCTTGGCAGTTAACCAATTCCTGCTCCGCAGTTTTCTGGGCAGTATTACGGCAGGGATGACATTCATCTTCTAAATCCTGAATACTATCTATCTTTCCGTCGTAATCTCTATCGCAAGGATGAATTTCTCGGCCTACGATTAAAATGTTTCCCTTACTCGTCAAACCCATCCTCTTGAATAGGCCGACATAGTATTGGTCCATTTTAACGGACGTATCAGAAAACGATAGTTCCACCACTTTCGATTCGCCATCTACCGTCTTTTTATAACCATCTAGGTAAGCGTTAACGGTGATTTTCTTTCCGATTCTAATAGGATAAACTCTGGTATAGTTTGGATCAGTAGGAGAAATCGTATAAGTCCCGTCTTCGCTAAATATGTTAGCGGTTATTTTCGACTTTCCTTCTCCCATAGAGATATCGTAAGTCAAACGGTATAGTAGACCGTTGAAAAGCTTGCGGTTCGGATCGTTTCCCTTTCCGTCAATACTAATGGATTCGATGTATTTAATTGCCATGATTAAAAATTATTAAAGAAAAGAGTTTGCTCGGAAGGGAAGATACCTACATTAGCTAAAGGATCAATAGAGGACACTTCGATGTAATCTTCATCTAAATTCTGCCTCATTCCGTTCATCCAGACTAGGGAAGTTCCGCGAGCAAAGATTTGATTTGTTAAAGCTACTGAATGCTGCCCCGTAATAAGCTGCGTTACGTTAGGGTGTTTAGGAGCAATAATTAAAGCTCCGTTCATCCCTTCATAAAGAGGATTCCCGGCTTCAAAGGATATGCCCGATCCTACAGAAACGTAATCCACGTTATATACTAGCTTCATTCCCTCAAAGAACACTAAATCTGTTGCTGGGTCTAGTGAATAAGGAAGGAAAGTATCAACTGAACCATCGTGGCTGAAATCAAAGTTATACCTGTAGGCTGATAAGCTAACTTCAGTATTATTATCGTATACGAGACGATCATCTGCACTATAAAACTTGTTAGAGAAGAACTGACTCCCGCTCGGCAGAAAGTTACCTGTTAGAGTATAAGATGCTCTATAATAAGTGCCTGAAACTGAATACCCTGAATGGGGAACTTGGGCTACACCGTTTAAAAATGCTGTTACCGCTCCAGTGATATCCGAAGAGCCGAAAAATTCTCCATATACTCCATCGTAAATCGCATCCTTATTTAGGGATACAACACCAACGGTTTGGAGTGCCGCATAAACATCGAAAGCGTCCTGAGTGTCCGTCTCTTTAAGGAAACTAACCTCATTCATTCCTAAAGAGTAGGAGTAGCTAAGGTTCTCGCTTGGAGGATTTCCTGTAGAGTATATCCCTTTAAAAATCTCTTGAATTTCACTAGGCCGGATAGAATCGTTAATAAGGAGGAAGTTATCAATCGTTCCATTCCAGATATTGCCGGAGAAATGCGCGGGAGCGTCTGGGGCCGCGCCTAAGGTCCAGTTATTCGAATCGAGGAACGCCTTATGCGAAGTCTCTACCTTGTAGCTAATTATTTCCTTTGAGTTTCCGTTAAGATAGTCGAAGTAGATTGACTGACCGATCTTGGTTACCGCTACTACGTTCTTCTTTCCGAGGACCGTGGGGCACTGGTGAACAATAGGACCCTTTTCATCGTAGCTTTCTACGTAAAGTTTATTTCCCGCAGTTACCCCCAAGACAAACCCAGATTTAATTGACCCTTCACTAAAGTTACTGAAAAGTACCCCATCAGTCGTACTATTCTTTTGGAAAGAACAGATTAAGGTCCAATCTACAAGCTCTCCAGTGGGGTTGGAAATCTTTAAATAGCCAGAGCCGGGAAAGTATCCTACATTGCTGTTAACGCTAAAGCCTACACCCAAAGGAATGCCCGAAGAGTTAGGATTAGCTCCCGAAACGGATTCTACATTTCCGCCAGATAGATTACCGAAATTGTAGAACACCTGCCATGCATACGATGGCAAGCTATTCGCTTCGTAGTAATAACTAACGGAGTTCAAACTCATGTCCTTTTACCTGTAGCTTGTGACTACTTTGTTATTTACACTTAAAAGGACTGAGCGTTTACTTTAGCCTCAAATTATTTATATCAAGATAGTTCGTTCTTGGGCTAACTACGTTGTTAGCTGATTCAGCAGACCAAGTGAAAGAAAAGGTGATATTACCGTTCGATCCAGTGGCAATTGTATTCTTCTCAATTATAGCGCGGGTGCTTGGGCAATACTCATTAAACTGAGCGTTAGCAAACTGTTTTAAATTACTTATTGCTGTAGCAGATGACCCGCCACAATTAATCTGTCCGTTACCGTTAATCCCAAAGATACATCGGTTTTTGTATCCTACATCCACTACGTAATAAGGGTCGGCGCAAATAGGTCCGCTAGAAGTTGTTGCTAAAGGTCTGGCGACAACTTTCTGGAGGGATGGACCGAATTCTAGGTCGTAGTTAAGGGAAGAAAATCCATCCACTTCGACTACTCGATTATCCCAAGTAGCATTAACTTTAATTTCAGCTACGTACTCATTAAAGCTAACTCCGCTGTTTAAAGCGTAAGGATTGAGGTCAATAGGGTAAGAGTTGCCGACAAACTCGTTATATGCAGCGTCTGCAATACCAAACATATTTAAATCATTGTGGTAATAGGCATTCACCCGCGTCCATCGAGCTTTAATATCTCCTCTAGCGCCTATCGTTCCATCGACATTCACGTTCACTATATCATTATCGCCGCTAGTTACATTAGCTAGATAGTTAAAGAAAGTGCTACTTCCGGTAAAATTGTCAAACTCCGCTTGGAATGTTAACTTTGGATATCGACCATCCTCTACCACACCACTTCTAATGTAATTAGGATTTAGGTCTGTCTGAGAAGTGCAATCTTGATAAGTTTCGAGTGCTGCCCCGTAAACACTGAATGAAGCATATCTGTTTCTAACTTCGGCTAGGGAGGCATTAGAGCATCCCAAGATTTCTCCGTCCACGGATACCTTTGCTATGCCTTCCGTCGAAGAACAGTCAAATTTTGTGGTATAGCGTAGGATTCCGTCGTTATTATAGTAAAGGTCTGCCTCGTAAGTTGTAGTGATCTTACAAGTGCCGTTAAAACTGTTATGATCTTCTCTGATCGTCTTTAGGCATGGCACCATACCGGGCGATGTATGGATAAAATAAGGAGACAGGAATGTATTGTCTCCCGTTCTTCCCTTAACAAACTGCCTAGCGTTCTCATACCCGTTCGAATTGCCCGACGAAGTGTTGAACCCCCTTGCTGCAACCGTCCTTGTAATCCTAAGTCTCTTGTCTTCTGTCTCTTGAAATTCCCAACTATCTTCGGGGTCCACCACTCCATAATGACCGGAGAATAAATCTTCGGGATAACCTTGGAGGGTAATCTCATAATTGATTAATCCAACGTAGTTAGAAGAAGGGAACTTAATCGGAAGGATTTGAACATAAGGTAGGGAGAATAGTTCTACTCCATCCTCGACTACTCTAAAGGATTGAAAATCTTTAGAAAAGATAGATAAAAGCTCTTCCTGCTCACTTACTAAGCCCCCGAAATCTAGTGCGCATCCAGTAATCTGTCCGCGCAAACTAATTTGAACCTGTTCCGCCCATCGTTCTCCGAAAAGAACCATATTGTCAGTGCGCCCTACTAAAGGAGTAGGTTGTCCTGACAAGATAAGTCTATCATTATAAAATAGTTGAGTTGACATTATACAGTAGTGGAAGAGAAGTCTTGATTAGTGAAGACAACCCAGCTTACATCCAAGGAGAAGTTAGCATCACTAGGACTCCAATTATATTTACAGTTATCTATAAAGTTATTACTACCTCCTGGTTTACTTTGATTAGCAAAAGTTTTGGCAAACGCTAGATACGTTTCGATAGGAGTAACCTTATAGCCCTGAATCTTTACTGATACGGCGCGACTTCCTTCGGTCGATATACCTTGCGGCTGAATAACCTCCTTAACCCCTAAGATATTATACCTAGCTACTTTATGCACTGAGTAATTATCTTCTACCGTTAGGTCTACCTTTTTAAATCCGTTTACATTCTGCGATGGGTCATCGGTATATTTTACATCGTAATCTACAGTGCCCTCAAAGGCTGACTTAGTCTCAGACTTGGAAATCATTTTTAATGGTTTAGTTTGGCCGGAAGACTCTTCGTAGAAGTCAGTAACTCTAGCCCCAACTCCTCCTTTAATAATCACCCAGCCCGCCAGCCCATTCTCGTACTTCCCCTCTTGACTGCAATCGTTTGAGAATCCCTTAATCCTCCCTTTCTCGCCAACCTCGAAAGTACAATCTCCCTTCCGGCTTATTTCCTGAGTATATTCCCAAGAGTAGAGCCCTTTGTTCCGAGGATCGTTATTATAACTTACGTTATATTCAATAGTACCTTCGAATTTGTTATCCTGCCTTGAAAGACTTAGTTTGGAAGTAGATAGTGGATAGCTATCAGCAGGAGCGTAGTAGTTAAAAGTTGAAACGCATCGCCCGTAAGCGCCCGGATATTCAATATCATATCCATTTTTCGCATTCGTCCAAAGATCGTCCGCGATTCCTGCAATTCTACCATTCTCTTCTACCGAAGTAATGCCATCTTGATCCGTATTTACTGAGTTGGTGTAAGTAAAAGCATATAACTTGGCATCATTAATTACTTTATGAGTAGCCGAGAAAGAACACTCATTCGTAATCTGGTTATAATTTTCCGTGAAGTACCTGAATGGAGCTTCTGCGAATGCATTAGCAGAGTTACCTCCAAAAAGTCGAAACGCCCGAGGATGAAAGAATAGTCCAGAGGCAAAACTCTTAGCCATTGCTATTGGATTCCCGCTTCCGCCATTAGCCGCACCACTTATAAACTTTAGACTGACATTCTGAGTCTTTACCTCGTTCTTATTCTCGTCCCTAGTCCAAGAAAAATCTTCGTTAAACGATTCTAGCAGATAGGCAGGGAAGTTAGGGTTCTCGAAATCCAAACCATCGTAGTATGTCCCCTTCATATTGAAGAGGTTGCCAGACTCATAAGTAACAACGCTTACCCGGTAATCTTTTCTTGTAACGTCAACCGACTCAGCAAAGGTAATATTCTCGATCCTTCCTTTGCCAAAATCTACTCCATTAATTATAATGTTAGAGTAGTCCTGTGCCGAACCCACGAATCCATCTATTCCGCTCCAAACCGGCGCAACGCCCGACGTATTACCTAAGGCATAGATTGATCCCTCAATAGAGATATTCTTTCGGGTAGCATATCTAAAGTTTTCCCCGAAGAACAAGTGGTTATGATCATAACTCAGAACCCTAGCTCCATTAAAGTTAATCATAGGTTATATTTACACTAAAGCCTGAGGAGTGGACTGGGGAGGTCGTGGGACGAAGTTCTTATTCCCCTTCTGAGCCGTTTCTAGGGCTGCAATCCTAGCCTTAAGCTGCTCTATTGTTTGCTGTATAATTCCATCCACTTCGGAGTTAGCTGAAGAGATTTGCCCGTTGATAGAGGCATTCACGTTAATGTTATGATCAACCTTAACCGAAGAAGAAGATTCTCCTCCGCCCTCTGCGCCACCCTGAGTTTGTTTCGCATCCAGCTTAGCAACCAACTCTTTTAATGTATTGATTAGCTCGCTAAAATCTGTGCCACCCGCCGCGAAGTTGGGAGTGCCAGAAGTTGCTGGATTTCCGCCCTGCGATTTAACTCTATTGATACCCTGTAGGATACCCATATTGTGATTTGTCCGACCATGAGGTTCATCTAGGTAATTTCCAACTCCGATTCCGCCAATCTCAGGACGGTTACCGATGAAGATATATCCACTTGCTAGGTTGGTAGGAACCCCCCGTCCAACTAGAGAATCGTATTCCCTCTGGATAGCTGTACTTACACCCGCCAAGTTATTTTCATTTAATCCGGCGTCTAGGAAAGATTGGGGTAATCCACCGTTAATGATTGCGTCTTTGGCTTCCTTACGGTTGCCATTATCAATCATTTGCTTAATGGCAGTCAAAGGTCCAACTGTTTTCTTAGTGCTTCTTCCCGCCGTTCCGCCGAGTGCCCTGATTGCCCGTCTCGCTCTACGGCTAATAATTGTGTTAGCGAAATTAGGGACGAACCCTCTAGCTAGTCCCTGAATCTCCTTAGTTGGATCGTATCCCGGAGGATAAGAACGACCATCTTCTCCAATAAAGTACCCATCCCTATCTTTTCCAATTGCCCAAGATGGAAGGGGAGCAGATTCTGCATTTACACTCTTCGGTAGGGGACTACTAAACCCTGTATCAGTAGTCGTTGATGAGATACTTAAACTTTTCCCAGATTTAAATGCTTCTAATTGATCAGCATCTCTAAAACCCCTCTTTCGCGCAGCAGCATTCACAGCACTCGATGCATCTGTCTGCTTTTGCAGAGCTGAACCCTTATATCCGGCAGTAGCTTCTCTTTGATAGCCACCGATAAAATCTTGATAATTCTTTAGGGCTTCTGATTCTCCTAAAGTATTAGGACCGGTTCTCTTAGAGTAAATATCTAGGTTTCCGCGAATATCCTTAACTCGTTTGTCGATACTAGAGAAAAGAGTTTTATCTTGCTTTCCTGTACTATAATATTTGCCCAAGTCTGTCCTAATATTTTGAATATATGCTTTAGATGCGATAGATTCCTTAGTTTCTTTTATTGTAGGCGCTGTAGGCTTATTAATAGAAGATTTTGGAGAAAGAGGTTTGTCTGTACTAACTGTCCCGCCGAACGCATCTGTAGCAATATCTGAAGTATATTGAGCAAAAGACCCACCCTTATACGCATTCTCTTGTCCACTGAAGCTTGAATAAAACTTTAATACCTTACTAACTACACCGTTATCTTTTCCGCCAAGTGATCCAAAGTATTCTGTTGGATCAATAGCTTTTAATGCGTCTGCCCCCGACCCTAAAGTGGCACTAGCATAGATACCAGCTTTTTGGAATCCGCCTAACTGACGATTCTCTGGTCGTTCAAGATTATCGTAAACACTAGAATTAGCCTGTAAAGCTTTATAAGCGACGACTAGAGGAACACCCCATCGCTTTGCAAATTGAGTAACCTTTGACCCCCCCAATCGAGCCGCCAAACCGCCTGCGACGCCTCCCTTAACTTCATTGTTATCTGCGAAATTAGGAACATATCCAGTAGCTATGTTATACGCAATACCGGCAGCATTTCTTTTCTTTTGCTCTGCCCTCTGCCAATCTTCGAAAGATTGCTTTTGATTATTAACAAAATCAGAAACTCCCTTACTTGGTCCAGATTCTCCTAAAATTCGAGAGCTATAACTAAAACCATTAGAAGAATTCTTAGACCCTGTTGTTTCAGAAGCGCCATACATATTCGAAAGAGCGGATTGAAAGCTTGCACCGGTCTTTTTCGAATTAGATACTCTATCCCGTTCAGTATTTAGGATGGCAAAATTGGGGATATGTCCTCCTGCTACATTTTCAACCTTACCAAGATTTGATAAAGGAATTCCCAACTCCCCCTGCATCTGCCGGTTAAAGACTGCATCTTTCCCGCTACCCATAAAGTCTCTTACGATATCTTCTCCAGTATTTACAAAGCTAGGGCCTTTGCCCTTTATATTAGCGAACTTAGGCTGATCTGTATGAATCGCTCCTCCCACCCCTTGCTTGATAGCCCTCAACTCCTTTGAGTAGGCGGAAAAATTAGGAATGTGTCCCCGAGCCGAGCCCTCTGCTGCCGCTGCAATTTCTGGGAACCTTGTTTTAATAGTATCCTGTAGTGCCGCTAGAGAAGTATTTAAAGGCTCAAGCGAATTAGCTACTCTATCTAACTGAGTGTTTACGTCATTTAAAGCTAAGTTATTATCGGTAACCGCCTGAATCTGGGAAGCGACTTGAGAGTTTATGTCGCTATCTTCCTTTGTCTTAGAGTTTAGCAACCCAACAATTCCGCCGATTCCGTTATCTCCCGGTAGTAGGTTTTCCGACTGCGTTCTAGCAGCGTCAGCAATTTGAGATTTAGACCCCGCAATTAATCCTTCTAGTCCAGTGCCCCTCGCGCTACGTCCAAGCTCGTTAACAGAGTTGGTCATATTGGCTTCTAAAGATTTCCTTAGAATCTCTCTAGCGCCGTCCCTCTGCCCACCGCTCTTTGGCAGAATTCCTAGCTTGTCTAGCTCTAGGATAGCTGTAGATTGTTCAGAAAGGATGCCTCTATCTCTATTACCTTCAGCGGCAGAATCCCTAATTCCATTTCGGAAAATAGGACTATTTAGCCTGCCACGATTACGGAAGCCTCCCAAGCTTTCGTTTAGCTCAGCGAACTCGGGGTTAATCTGAGATTTAAAATCTCCACCACCCAAGAAGTTGCTCTGTTCCTGTCTTTTAATGGCAGATAGAGCAATCTTATTGTTTAGAATGTTCTTACCTGCCTCGATTCCGCCCCTTTGCAGAGCGAGGAAAATTTCACGAGATAAGCCCTCTCCCCCCTTCTCAAATACGTCCACTAATTCCTTAGAAGCACCGCCTTGGCTCAAGGCATTACCGATGTTCTTAAGTTCGCTGGTTACGTTAGTAGGAGACTTAACAATATTAGAGATCGACTGAGCGATTTGATTAGCCACTTCAGGCACCTTCAACTGTTCCTGAGGGATTCTAAGCTCGCCAATCTTTTGATTAATGAGATTGCTTACGTTGTCTCTTGTATCTCCTGCTGTCTGGAATTGAGCCGCCGCAAAATTAACTCTTTGCTTAGCTTCGGGACTTAAAGCCTGGTCCCTTTCGCTAACAAATCCCTGAACGGAGGTAGCGATACTATCTCTGCTTGCGGCCCGTTTTAGGGAATCAATTTGGAACTTGAATCCTACGTTTTGCAGAACGTCTTCACTGAGCTTAACGAACGTCCTGACTTTTTTAGCAACAGATTCAGCTTGTTTAGCAAAAGCTGCATCCTTTTGGCTCTCCTTAACTTTATTAATTAAGTTATCTGCTATTTTACTTACATCGTCCAGCGCGCTACTTTTAAGAGCTTCGATCAAACGATCATCATTGATCCCGCTTGTCTTAAGAATATCTTGAATAATCAGATTGGGGTCGGCCTTGTCAGACCTTCTCTTCTCTAAGTCTTTTACGTCTAGTTCCCCTGCTTTAATAGGGATTGTCCCTACATACTCCTTAATTGTATCTAGTTTGTCTGGGTTAAGGGATTTAAACTGACTGCGAACATTCTCTTCGTTTAACTGATTTCCGGTAAGCAGTCTAAACGCTGTAGAAGAGAGGAAATTATCTCCTGGTTTTTTTGCAGCCTCCAGAAGATTTCTCCTAGAGCCTAGAAGTGCGTCACGAACTAAATTACCCGTTGCCCCTGCCTTGTCATTTTCTTGGGTTAGATTACCGATGAATTGAGAAGTCTTCTGTCTTGCTCCCAAAGTAGAACTATTATCTGCTGCAACTTGTCTTAGCTGTTCAATATCGCCAGAAGCAATTGCTCGCGCTAGGTTAGCCTTATTTGGCTCACTAACCTGATTTAAGTTGTTGATCAAGCTCTGACCAGAGCGTTTGATAGCCCCCTGATTACCTTGATTTACGGACTCTTGAAATAAATCGAAAGAGGCGATAGTCTGGTTAATAGCATTAGCTTGTTCGCCTAAGATATTATTAGCTTGATCAATTCCCTTTAGGAAACCTTCTAGTGGCGGTGCAATATTATTTACAACGGCCCTCAAACTTGTTAGACCGACGATTAATCCACCGATTGCTAGTCCGCCCTTAGGTAGCAGGGCTGCAACTGTACCACCAGAAGCGATACCTTCGATAATTCCATTAGCCTTACGGCTTGTTCTACTGTCTGGGTCGCCCCCGACTAATCCTTGTGCCGTCTGAGCAATTAAAGGTAGAGCGAAAGAGGCGTGGAAGAGTTGTTGTCTTCTGTTAGCCGACGCGCCAGTTATAAATTTACTACTAGAGTCAGTAGCAAACTTTAGAGCCGCACCAGTAGGAGCATGACCTAAAACACCCTTAATTTCTCTAGCCAAAGACTTGCTCAGAGAACTTTCGGTAAACAGGACTCCAGCCTTACCTTGCTTTTTATCAAAGAACTCAGTAATCTTTTTAATTTGGGCCGTCTCTCTTCCAGAGTTTTCAAGCCGATCAACCGCTACTCCTGCTCTGGTTTCAATTGGCTTAATTACCTTGTCGTAGTCGCTGGGCCTCCTCCTCTTTAGGAATCTAGCTTCTTCTGGGCTTACCTTAATTTCTCTCAAATCGCTCTCGAATTGTAGCTTCTTTAGATTTTTTGACTGTTCTGGCTTTAGGGACTCTCCCGCATCCACTTTAGAGACTAATCTTTCCCTAGCTTTTTCTCTATTAGCTTCCCTAAGTTCTTTAGTATTATCAGCCTGAGCCCTTCTTAATTCGTCAAACCGAAGCTTAATTTCAGCATTTGTCGCTCCCAGCCCTACAGGCGCGAAGTGAGGAATCCCCTTTTGCGCTGCCCGTCCCGTCTGTCCGATATTACCCAAGTGTCTACCCGGCTCTTTATTTAAGTGCTGATTAATAGCGTTAGCTAGAGAGCCTTGGCTAGGAGAGTATACTCCAATTTTATCTGGAAGTCTTGAGTCTAATCCTACCTTAGGATTCTCTCCCGTTAGAAGCTTTTCTGTAGCCAAGGCTCTCGCTAGAGGATTCGCAAATCCGGGTATAAAACCACCCGCCGCCTTAATACCCTTTGATCGGAAAAATTGTCCAGCCTGTCCCGGCTCTAGTTTACTCAGTCTTCCCGCTTTCTCTGCCGCCAAACCGAAGCCTACTTTTCCTAGCTTACTTACTGTATTTAAATATCCCCTCTTGTCAATCTCTTCGAACGCAAGCAAATCTTTATAAAGGCTGTCGAAAGCACTCTGTCTTTCTGGTCCCTGTAATGCCAGTACGTCCTTCCCTCTCTTGAGGAACTGTTTAGAAAGTCCAGCAGAGTTAGCCTGAATCGCTTCGGTTGCCCCTAGAAGAGCGTCATATCTCGAACCGCTAAAAGTAGTGGTATCGGCATGTCTATAGTCTTTGCCGAGGTTAAACTCAATCACGCCGCCGCCCTTGAAGGCGTTAAACCCAAGCTTTTCTCCTAATAGCTGAACTCCACGCTTTAAAACTCCCCGAGTCCCCGTTTCGGCAACGTCAAATCCTCCTAGAGAACCTCTCCTGAATTCAGGAGGTAAAGAATTCAGAGCTTTACGAGCTTGCGTTTTGGCTATTTCTTTTCCGAGAACCGCCTCAATAACTTGCCCAACTCCACGGATTCCACCTTGCTTATATCCATAAGCGATATCTTTAAGTCCTACAGAACGGCTATCATTCTGGAAAGCTTCGAAGTTTAGTTTTCCGTCTACCATACGGGGTAGAACGTCACCTACAACTCTAGCTTTTCCGGCCACGCCTGCTGTATTAACCCGATACTCTCTTCCAGAGATATTAGGAATGGCAGCCTGAATCAAGCCCTCCTTTTGCTTAGGAAGGTCTTTATAGTTAAATTCTCCTCTTTCAAGTTGTCCAAGGCTGAAAACTCCTTGCGATTGTACTGATCCGAACTTCTTTAAGAACGCGCCGCCCGGAAAGTCCCTTTTAATAAGCTTAACAACGTCTCCGATTGTATTAGGATTAATACCTCCGATACCGTTGAATTGTAGGTACTTTTCAAGAGACACCGACTTAGATAAGCCTTTGCCTAAAGTTGTTTCCTCTAACTTATTAATAGGCAGGTGAGAAGTCGAAGCTACGTCAAATAGCTTACTTAGGACTCTCGCTCCACCTTTGTCAAGTCCCAAAAGCTGTCTTACGGAAGCCCTGTTTGGGCCGTTTACCGAAGCAGGTTTTAAAGTTCCCGAAGGATCGAAAAGTTGAAGCTTCTTTCCACTCTTAATAAATTCTTGAATCTGCTTATTTTTAGCTAGAGTATTAAAGTCTTCGTCGCTTACAAGCTCATATCCCTTTGAGCGGAAGTGCTCTCTTTTCTTCTGGCTAATTCTTGGTCCTTCCTTATCATCATAATTAGCAGTATCATCATAGATATACTTTAACTTTGGATTGATAAGCAAATCCGAAAAGTTAGGAACCATTCCGGTCGCAGCTTTCGGAACCCTAGAACGACCGAACTTTACCGCTAAAGCTTCTTCGATCAAGAAACTTTTATAAACACCATTGATATCTCTCTTGGCGTATCCGGCCTCTTTAGCGAGGACTTTCCTAGCTATTTCCTTCCGATTGATTCTATCTTCTTTAGGGAGTGTATTGATTGCATTTCGACGAGTTTCTTTTGTGGCATGTAGACCGCGATAAATTCCGTGGAAACCTTCGTGGAATAAAGTTTCCGTAATACCCCTTTCAAGCTCTTGGCCTCTCACTCTGGTACTTGGGGCTTTTCCGGTTCTATTCCCGTTGGCGCTCTTTTCTCTCTGAGTCCTTACATCCTGCTTAACAGCGTTCGCGGAAATATTAAGCGTATTACTCTGGGGGTCAAAGAACCCTACACTATCCGCATCTTCTCCTTTGAAATTCTTACCTTGGATGTTAATCTGAGGCAGTTGCTTCTTAGTTAGACCCGCTTCCTTTAGGAAGAAGTGCTCTAAGTTATTTATTTGCTTCTTAATTCCTGGGCTAGGAGCAAATCCCTTAAAATTAGCATTCCTTAGTAAGGCTCCCGCAAAATTGGGCACATATCCACCGGCTGCAATCTTTTGAACCTTCCCTAATTTGGACAGTCCAGATAAACCGCCTACCGACTTAACCATATCGGGATTAAAGATCGCCGAACCGCTTCCTCCCTTATATCCCTTTACTACATACTCGCTAGAGTTAGCAACAACGGGGCCTGTCTTTCCTCCACCGAAGTTGAAGTTAGGAATAACGGAAACATTGGCATTCTTCGACGCGCCGCCGACGCCTCTTCTCACCGCCGAGCCTTCTCCTACTAGAGCCGGTAATAGTCCGTTATTAGCAGTAGGAATATACCCTTCCGCCCTTCTTCTCACTAAAGAGCCATTAGCGCCGGGAGCATAGTTAGCTCCAACTCTTCCCGCAAGAGCACTTCCTGCTGCCGCCTGCCTTGCCAAAGCAGCGTTTTGAGCCAGAATAAGTTGTTCCGTAACTCTATATTGTTCGTTTAGAGTTTTAGCTTGTCCCAGCCTTTGCAGGTAGTAACTATTACCAGTTTGCAGTAAGTTATTTATATTAGACTGAATCGCAGCCTGTTCAGAACTCTTAGAGTTGATACCCGTTAGCTCCTTAACGGAGTCGAAAGCGAACTTACCTACTCTTTTAAATAGTCCTACGAAAATCGCGAAAAGAGTAATAGTTCCCGGACCCCTCAATGCTGAACCGATTCCTCTTAGGAAGCCCTCTGCAATTTTAGCGCCACTGTCTTCGGAGTTAGTGCTTCCACTGATCTTATCGAATACTCCGTTGAAACTTCCTAGCAACTCTTTAGCATTAGGAGCAATAGCGATGCTGCCTGCCCCAGCCAAAGTCTTTTGGATGTTAGTTCCAGCAATTTTAGCTTGAGCCGCTAGAGTTTTAGTTAGTTCCCTATTACGAATAGTAGCTTCGTTAGTAGATTCAGAAGACACGTCCTGAGCCCGGCCCAAGATAGAGTATTGTCTGCCTAAGTCAGTAATAAGAGCCTTGAAAGCGTTAATCTGGTGAACACCCGCGACCTGCTGTGAAATGTTATTCCTTTGCGAAGAGCTAAGAGTGTTATAAACCTTTGATAGGTTTGTTAGAACTTGGATCGCGTTTAGGGATTCCCCGTTCGTATCTTCTAGTTGTACGTTAAGAGCCCTTAAGCTGGCAACAACCTGAGGCCGTTCCAAACGAGTAAAGATAGTCTTTAGCGAGTTACCGATAGAGGCACCACCACGAGCAGTCGTTTGCTGAACCGATGTAATTGTCGCAATAAGCTGGTCGAAAGGGACTCTCGCATCTGCCGCAGCCGCACCTACTCGCGAAATACCTTCGGCTAAGTCTTTCTGAGAAACAGCGAACGCCGCATCGACGTTAGCCAGCTTATTAATAATAGATGTAGTATCTAGGGCTTCCCTAGCGAAGGTATTTACAGCGGCTGTAAGGGCACTCACCGCCTCTTTAGCGTCGATGCCTGACGTGTTTACTAGGACCATCGCATCCCTAGTGCGTCTTAGGGTTTCGTTAAGAGGCAGACCCTGTCTGGCAAACTCTCCCGCCGCATCTGCTACTTCCTCGAAGGATTTGGCAGTCTGAGTGGCAATAGAAAATAGTCCCTGAGAAAGTTTTGTAAAGTTAGCAGAAGAGGCCCCTAAGATTACTTGAATGTCTTGGAGTTTTTTCTCTACGATAACTGTTGCTTTAACTAACTCCGTAAAAGCCCTGCCAATGCTATAAATAACGCCGGTAGTCGCACCGAACGCGATAACACGCGCGCTGGAAGCGTCAAGAGATTTATTAAGCTCATTAATCTCTCCCGTAATCCGGCCCAAAGGTTGCGAATTAACACGGATATTGATCGGCCTTGTCGCTCTTTGCGCACGCGTTAGAGCATCTGCGAACTGGCGGGGGATGCCCGATGTGTCGATTGATACGGGTATGATGCCTGCTGGTGTACTCATTTAAATCCTTTTTCCGACGTAAAACCTTACTTATAATTACACAAGAAAATATGTGCTTGAATCTAAAAAGTTACAATAGTCCCAATTCCATCATTTGTTCACGAGAAAGTTCTCCGCCGTTATCTCTTGCTGCTTTCTTTAAGCTTTTCCTTCCACTGCCCACGTCATATCCCAAGTATTCCAATTCTTTCTTACTCATACCGACGATAGAAACATTCTTGCCTTCCTCTTCATTCTTCTCAATGATTTTCCCGAGATTAGTTCTAGCATAGTACCAATCTTCTATAGCATCAGGGTTATTCATAATATCCAGAGGGGGGCGCTGTCCTGACTGGAGGATACTTTTGAAGTGAGCCCCGAAGTTAGCCAACCTTACTTGATAGTGCGTTAGCTTGCTAATCGGAACTCCATAAAAGTAATACAAGTTCTCACTCATTGAGAACATCATCTGGAAATCCGAGGCGACACTAACGTACCTTAAATTTTTATCGTCTAACTCCGATAAGTGCTCATTATATGTAATAATCAGAGTGTTTAAATCGTCGTCATTAAGAACGTCTTCGTCCTTTTCCGGAAAGATAAGCTGCGTTAACTTACTGTCTTTATAGAAGCTTCCGAAAACCTGATCCAAATCCGTCTTTCGGCGAGCATAGTTCTCCGCGCATTCGCCAATCAAATTATACTTATCAGTTAATAACTCGTTTAGTTTATCTTCCGAAAGCTTGATTTGCTCGTTGCTGGCGTTAATGTCCCGTAAGGAGTGGAAGTTTCTCTTACTCTCATACAGCGAGCTTAGATGATCCTTTAATTCTTTAACTAAGTTTTCCTTACCATTGTCCCAAAGGTTATCTCTTTTTAATAACTCTAACCTTTCGTCTTGGGTCGCCAGTCCCCTCTCTCGGGCGTATTTAAGATAGTTCTGATACTTAAAATCGAATTCCAGTAAGTCAATCGAAGAAAAGTGTTTGATAAAGATGATGTCATTAAAGAGTTTGGCTAAGGAATACGAAGCCACTATTTCGCTAAAGATTTTTCTAATTAGTCGATCATCCATTAGACTTCCTCATTTTAAGTTTATATACTCCAATTATATAAAAAGACCTTCATCTTTTAAATGAAGGTCTTCCTTATCAGCCTATCGTCCATTGACGATTACGTATTACTCAACTACAGTTTCTTGAGCGGGGGATTCTTCTTTCACTTCCTCCTCCTTTTCTGGCTCTACCGCATTGTCAGCTTCTTCGTTTTCAATCTCTTCCTTAAGCCCCGCCTCAATCGCGTCGAAGTCTTCCTTCGTAACCGCCTTCCTTAGGTGCCAAAGGGAGATATAAACTCCGGCCTTATCCATTACGGCATTAATAAACTCATCATCCAATTCGCTTAGTGCGTCAAAGTGAGCGAGCTTTTTCTTGAACTTCTCTTCGAAAGAATCCGCTTCTCCCTTAAAGAAGGGTTTAGGTTGACCTTCCTGCTCTTCGATATAGGTTAGGAACAGGGTTAGCCAAAGCATTACCTTTTGATCCGCGAAAGTCTCTGCTGTAGAGTTGTAAAGATTAGCCATCGAGTTTTTGATAGCTTGTAAATCATTTTGCAATGTATACCAATCATCCTCAATGCTTTTAACCTTTACGTCATGGTCCGCAGATTTTTCTTCCAACGAACTAAGGAATTTAAACTCATTTTGCAAGTCAACTAGCTTTCGCCCGATTTCTAGGGCGCGAGCTTGCTGCTCTTTAATGTACCCATCTTTGTCATAAGTCCGCTCGATAATAGCGTTAGTTAGAAGACCCTTTCGGACTCCTTCGCCATACTCCAAAGCATAGACCATGCGGGCTTCATTAGCTTCCACCCTGCTAGGCTGCTTAAGAACGATCTTAACTGGGACTTCCGTCTCGATAGTTTTAGTTAGTTTGCCTTGTTCCGTTTCTTCAGTAACCTCCTTCTTAACTTTCTTGTTTACCGTGAACTCATATATTGATTTGTTTGCCATATACCTTTATTTTATTTTTTACACTACCGTTTCTTTCCGGTCAATTAGTCGTTCCGCCGCCTTCCAATTAAAAGGTCCAGCTAGAAGAGTGAATAAACCTCTTTTTTGAAAACTCGAAAAACTCTGAATGCGCGAAGCGAAAGCACGGGAAAGGAAATACTCCAAAGTGGGAGTAGTAATTCCGTAATGATCCCGTAAAGCCCTTTGAGTGGACTGCATCGCAAGTCTGCTTTGGATAAGATTATTTAGATCGTATTTTGTATTCATTTGTTACCTCCTTAGGTGCAGGGAATATTTTTCTAGCTCATCGCTAATTTCCCGAAAGCTTTCGCCGGTTGAATCCAAGATTCGTTTACGGAGATGTGCAAACTTTGCATCGTCTAAATAGTCGGCCTGCTCTATTACTGCTTGAAACGAAGCCGGCGAATTTCTTCGCAACTTATCGAAGTGAATTTGGTGTTCTGCCTTCAAATCTTCTAGCATCATTAGCATTTTCTTAGCCAGCACATTAAACATGCGTCTAGTTTGAAAAGCTACAAGTTCATTATAGTCTTTATCCATTTCCTTTTAACCTTCCGAAAACCTTTTACCTAATCTAAGTTACAGAAAAGTATCTGTAAAGAGAATATAAAAATAAAAAACCCGCCCTTTTCAAAAGGCGGGCTTTAGCATCTATTTACTCTAAACTTCTCTTACGTAAGGGTTCCCGATATAAAAAATCCGCGAGCGGTATCACGAGGACCACCAATCTGCGCTGTCCACTGTAGGCTTACAGTCTTGTTGGAGTTTAGCGCAGAACTAAAGCTCTGACTGTCCAACTTAGCTCCTCTTACGGAGTATTCAATCGCCGTAGTACCAGTTGCGCCGGGGCAAGATGGCTTACGTAGACCAACCACGATGTTATAATCTTTATCGTCGCAAAGAACGTCAGATAGCGAACCAGTTGTAAGATCACCTACATTGGCTTCTACCGAGACACTAACATTAATTGGGAAGGTTAGCTCCCTAGAGAAAGGGAATAGCGAACCAAGCTTGTTCAACGGCTCACGTCCTAGATCAATATCAATCTTAACATTCTGAATCTTAGCGTCATTAATATTGACACCATACGCAGGGTTAGTTAGGGTTAGATATACATCGCCGGGACGGAGGGCAGTCGCCTGTCCATTAACACCGCTTGTAGTTGCAGGAATTGTAAAGGGCTGACCCTGAACACGAGTGGCTGTAATAGGATTAATAGCGGGCGAAGCTTGTGCGGCAGAAGATGCATAACCAACTTGGTTAAGAGCTTCAACCGATACGCTCGCACTTGGGAACTGGCCGACCTGAGCTTCAAAGCCGTACTTAGCTAGGAAACCGTTACCGATACCGATAACCGCGTTGCCGCTAGGATCAGTGTCGCCACCGAAAGCTTCTTCACCTTCTTCTACGGTTAAAATGTAGTAGTTACGTTCGTCGGTCTGCTTGCTTAGATAACCGGAAATCGCCTGAGCGGAACCGTCAACGACAAAGCCAAGATTAGCTTCGTTTAGAGCATTAGTTACTAGGTAACTGAAGTCCAAGCTAACGGCTTGAGGTTCTAGGATTACGTTATCAATGGAAGCCTGCTGGGCAAATTGTCCAACAGGGGTACGATTTGTGCTTGTACCATAGTTTACGCTTTGTACCCTATGAATCTGATTAATAGTAGACTGAGAGCCTGTTGCATTTAGGCTGGCAAAGAGAGCCTCTGATGGGGAAATTGTTCTATTTCGGGGCATGGTATATTTTGGTTAAACTTTTGAAAAGGTACTTCTATTAAGATTACACCGAATAAGTTATCAGAGTGAAAGAAAAATGTCTGTTGAATTTGATTTCCTTCTATTATCAGTTTTCCATAGAGGCTGCATGTTCGTAAAATGAAAGCATTTCTTTTGCTCGTTTAAATTAACTAAATTAAAACTAGAACAAGGAATAATATGATCTATTTCCCATTCCCCGTAATTAGCCCAAGACATACCATCTGTAAATTTACTTTCTAAATAATTTCTAAGTTCTATTATAGAACATCCCACCAAATCAAACGAATGTAGTACCTTTACGCCTTTCATTAAAGCGATCCTAATCCGATTCCTAATATTTTCTCGTAGTTTAAAGTTTGAGTCAATCTCTCTACGATGTTTCCTCCATTTATTATACGTTGACCTAATTCTATCTTTGTTTTTCAGTCTCCATTTTTCTCTTGCTAATTTACTCCTTTGATTATAAAGTTTGCGGTCTCTGTTTTTGTCGTATTCGCTTTTACAAACTTTACACCAAGGAGATAATCTGTCCTTTGCTGATGACTTACGATGAAAATTATCTATTGGTAATAATTTTACGCATTTCTTACAAGTTTTTACTTCTGATTTCATATTTTATTCACCATCTTCCGACTTTAATTACAAAGTCCAGAAAACCAATATGTAAGTCAGGAAACTTATCTAACACTGCTGCATCTGTATTTCCCGGAGTGAGGTTGAGTCTTGAGAAGGAGACTTTGTGGATGTATGCGAGTTTTTCAGGCGCGAAGCCACTGCCCACGCTATCAAGGTAATTATAATGTCCATTTTTTATGTCGTTGTATCTGTTCAGGGGCGGGGTTGTATTGAAAATTAAGAAATTGGTATCGTATAAGTCCACGAAGATATTTCCGGCTCCGTTAAGCTTGAATTCATCGTCCGAAAGGATCACTGCTCGTAAATTAATCGTAGTAGAATCCATTCCACCCAAAGATAGCTCTTCATTTTGAAATCCTTTAAGTTTAATAAAGATGCATGGAGCAACGATAGTGTCCGCAGACAATCCGCTCGTTCCGGGGCCAATGCTAGGGTTTATCGCATAAGAAGTCTCGATTAACAGTTCGTAATCCGACTTAGTTGTAGTATAAATGTTAAAATCTTTACGAGCGTAGGCCGCTGTTACGGTAGCACTAGGACTTCCGCTAGAAAAGATAGCTCTTCCATTTTGGAAATCTAATTTAAGACCGTTAAAGGTTCTATCTTTAAATGAACCATTATAATATACTCCTTCGGGAATATCTGCGCTTGGAACGGCAGAATCGTAAACCCACTGCTTATAAGGACCAGCAAAGACTAAAGAACTAGCATAGTTCGGGTCATTCGTCTTATACAACTGGCCACTTACATTAGTAAATGCTTCCCCTTCAGTTAACAAACGATTGTCAAACCATAGAGAGAAACTCGCCGTTAAATCATGGATAAAATCTCTTTTCATTAATTAACAGGTCTGCTTAATGTTTGTTGTAAGTAGTCCCAAATGTCAGATAGATAAGGAGTTCCACTGAAATCAGCACCCGGATGAACCTCTGTTTTCTTTTGAATAGCGGGGCCTGATCGACTATTATCAATAGTAGCGCCGTGTAAGAACAGGTAGTGACTAATATTGGAAATTCCCTCTTCGATGGCATATACCCAGCTTTCGAATCCGCCCCAATCTAAATCATCAGAAGTCTCTTCAATAATACGGTCGTCAGAAACTCTCCTTACTCGGAAATAATACCTCTTTAGCCGCCTGTCGTAAGTCGGCTCATCCTCCATTGTAATTCCTTGTTCTATTAGATTTCTAAGTTTACCTGTTGGATCGAATCCTCTTTGGAAACCTAAAAAGCTATACAAGTTACCAAAGGGAAGGACTCCTCCAGCAGTATTAGGTCCAGCCCTCAACTCTCTAGTTACTTCGTGTCGATCAAATCTGGTTATAACCCTACGCTTAACTCCCTCTAAAGCGTCTTCTGCGACCTGCCTAGCCTCATTAAGCAAATAGCGAGGCTTCGTCCTGAGGATTTTTTGAATCTCGTTTTCGAGCACTATACGATTCACTTTGATACTAAAGCGCGCCATTACGGAGTTCTTTCTAAATAAAAGGTACAAAATTCGGTACTTACGAGTCCATGTCTACGATCTGAGAAAGTGATATTAGCATTTATTCCGTCCACTATTATGTTATCCGCATTAGAAACGGCATCGCAGTCTTCTTTCCTAACTTTGATTCTAATTAAGCCGGAGTTAATAGAGACATTGCTCACCTGCTGATTAATCATTTGGTAATCTTTATCCTGTCTATCTAAATACTTGACTCTAGCCTTTATGATTTGTTCGCTGTGGGAAACTTCGAACTCCTGATTACCGGCATTATGGTCTTGAGTAAAATCATAGTCATCATCGTTATCTGTTAATCCTTCCTTAGGGGTCTTAGTCCGATTAATAAGCTTAATGTCCTGAGCAAAAGTATCATGCATGTTACTAAAGGCGGCACTCCATTCTGTCCTTTCCTGAGGGGATATTAAGTCCATGATACGTAGAATAAGTCTCCCTCGCCGGGTATTACTTGGTTATTCTTATAGCGATAAACCAGTTCGTCAAGTTCAGCAGAATAACTGGACCTTAATTGACTGTAATTCTTAGCGATTTCATTCTTGCTCACTCTCCTGATACGAGTATCGCCTTCAGTTAGCTCCGACCAGTCATACGCGCCTGCACCCAAATGCGAAGCCATCTGTTTGCTGTAATATGATATAATATATAAAATTTTTAGAACAGCTGCTTGCTCGACAGATAGTTCTGGAGAAAATTCATTATCCACAAACTCTATTTCTTCATGTAGAAGTAAATTTAATTTTCCGACATTAGCGCCACACCAAAAAACAATCATCGGAATAGACACTATGTTAGGTTGGTCTAGTTCTCTATAAATTTCATCTGCAATATCAATAACTTTCATATTAATTTAAGACTTCAATTGATAAGTTAGTGCAAGTGATAGTATTAGCTGCGTTATTACTACTAAAAAGACTTGTAAGATGCAATGGGGTAGCTGTTGTAGTGTCTAAAGTAACTGCTACTGGAGGAGAGCTTCCTTGGGTCATAGGCCATGAAGTCATTCCCGAAGTGGCGCTTGATGCCGCTGGCGAATATCTAAATACGCCTTCCGGGAAGACAGTTCCGGTTGCGCCGGTTGTTCGGCAGGTAATATCAATGATTGCCTCCCAATATCTATTAGCTAGCGACACTGTTGGAGTAACTGCTCCAGTTGTAGCGATAATGGTGCCTGCTGTCGCTGTTCCATAACGTACTTTAAAAGTAAAGGTTCCGGGCGTTGAATGAGAACTTACGTATCCACTAGCCTTTAATCTGATTGTTCGTCCTATTGTAAATAGGTTTGCGGGTAAAGTTTGGGAGCCCACTCCCGCCCCAACTAAAGTTAGTTCAGTCGTGTTGGTTGCAGTTGCGTTTGCAGTTTGAGTAAAAACTACTCCAAGAGGAAGTCCATTAGAAGGAGCCCCTGCCGCCCTTAATCCTAAATTAGTGAGAACGGTAATTGCATCATCTGTCGAGGGGGGTTGGACGATAGGAGTAGCGTTAAAGAAACCAATTTTCTGCGTAGTCGCGGTGCCTATTTTTGTTCCTGTAGCAGTTCCCAAGATTAAATTAGAATCAGCCAGAGTCAGAGAGCCAGCAAAATACGACCCATTTGTACTAGCAGAGTAGATACTAAATTGCCCAACAGGAATTGAAGCTGTACCTAGAAGAAGTAAGGTACTATTAGTAGCTATAGAATTACTTGGCGCGCAAAACGAAGCATACGAAGTTATTGTTGCGGAGCCTCCATTTTTATTAGGCGCGTCTGCATAAAAACCGTACCCATTGGTTAGCGTTCCTGTGTAAGCTAAGGAAGTGTTGACTCTAGCAAGAGCCCCTATCACTGTAGTGAGATTATTAGAAGTTCCTCCGTCATCTGCAACAGTAGGACCGAAAAGTAAACCATAAACAGCACCAGCTACAGCCCCCCCGCTCGGAATCAAACTAGCGAAACTACTAATTAAAGCTTTACTAGCAGTAGTAAATTTTACACTTGTTGCCAAGTCGTGAGCATTAGAATCCACTACAGTCCCACCAGTTCCTAAAGCATTTGTCGTTTGCCCAGAGGAGGCTGACGAGACGAGACGAGAACTAGTCAAAACTCCGCCATTTAGGTTTAAAGGAGTTACTCCTCCTGCCGCCAACAATCCTAAATCTATTAAAGCCTGTCTAATATCTGTAGTTGAAGCTGGTTGAACTACAGGGGTGGCGTTAAAAAAACCAATCTTTTGAGTCGCGCCTGTACCAATTTTGGTTCCAGTGGAGGTACTAAATGTAAGGTTAGAGCCGTTACCAATAGTCATACTGCTGTTAAAACGACTAGTAATGTTCACTTCGAATTCGTCCAAAGCATTAGCTCTAAACAACGATACACTAGAAGTACCCGCATTATTAAGTGCTAAAAATGATTCATTATTACGCAAAGCGTAACCGAAAGTGCTGGAAGTATATAGCGTAGAGCTAGTGCCCACAGTCATACCGGCAGAACTATTTCCATAAGAATAAGCATCAATTCTATTGTTGACGGCAGGTTGGGTATATCCGTCTCCGGTTCCCCTAGACCTAACTCCTCCCGCGCCCGGCTGAACATAAATGAATTGGTTATCTCTACAATGACCAGACGAAGCCGTATTAGAACCTAACAAATCTACTCCGATGCCAGTTCCGCTTGGCCTATTAATAAGGACTCCCATCACAGAATTAGAATCACTATCTCCGCACTCCCAAGCTGTTCCGCTATGATGATAAATACTGATTCTCTGCCAGTTATTTAAGCTAATATTTCCGCCTCCCGTCGCCCAAGAAGACCATCTAATACCCTTCGACGAAGTGGTTTGAGTTGCGCGTATACTAATCTGTTCGAAAATACATCCTTGAACGTCTTCTACTCCTGAAAGATCAACGGTCGTTAAATCAAAACAAACAGTAGAACCATTTCTTAAATGCAAATCTTTATATACACCCCACCAAGAAGACTGAATTTTCAAAGCTGTCGCCGCTTCATTGCTGCCGCTATAAGCTTCAATTGTCATGCCGATTACTGCATTCCCCGGAACAGCCGAAGCAGAAGCAGAAGTAGCTCCTACAGTTAAAACTACGCCACCAGCCGACCCTCCCCATCTAATTACAGTTCCTCCTGTTGGGACTCCCCCGTACATCGCGTGCTCTGCGCCTGCACCCTCTAATCTAACATTAGGCTTATCTAGTAAGGTTATTCCAGTATTTACCTTATATACTCCGGCTGGGAAATATATAGTACCGCCTGCCGCAGTCATTCCGTCTATTAAAGCCTGAATCGCGGTTGAGTCATCTGTTGTTCCGTCGCCCTTAACTCCATATGCCTTTACGTTATAAACTTGTCCCCCCTTATCGCGGAAAGATAAAGTATTAGCGCCGGGAGCAGTCCCGTAATCCAAATTAGAAAGTATTTTCATCTAAACCCTATTAATTATTAACCCATAATAACGCATCTTAAAGCGTTAGAAGCAGGGGCTACAGCGAAGCTCAGTTCCACGTCGCCCGTTGATGAATCAACATTAACATCACAAAGCACTTGGTCGCTGGTTGAAACTTCGTAAACAGCAACAATATTTGTACTATCTGCCGCCAATCCGTGAGTCGCCTGAGTAATAGCAATAGTTGTAGAGGAGCCGTTACCAATCAAAGCAGAGTATTTTCCAACTGCGCCCAAATTCGTTCTCGCGCCTGCCGCTGTAGTAGAACCCGTACCTCCTTTATTTACAGCAATGGTGGTAGCTGACCAAGTCCCAGTCGTAACAGTACCTAATGTAGTAATGGTGTTTTGCCCAACGTATGTCGAAGCAATATCAATAGAATCGGAATTGACTGTAATTCTATCTGCCGTACCGATAACATCAACGGTATTTCCGGTTTTTGTTAATCCTGCTCCCGCCGTAATAGCAGCAGCACTACTGAATTGGACAAACGACAAGGCTGTTGTGCCAACTACAATAGGATTGTTTGTCGATAGTGTCCAGCCGCTATCTCCGTTTGTAGTTCCTTCTTCCACAAAAGCAAACATGCCTGCTGTAACTTCGGCGTCAGAATCGGCGTCGGCGGCTCGCGACCACGCTCCCGCAGCAGCGACCCAAATACCGTTTTCACTTCCGGTCGATTGGTCTTTTACTAAAACCCTATCGCCAGCGATAATCGAAACGCCGTCAATCGTTTGAGCACCTGATAAGGTGATATTTCCCGTTGTAGCCGCCCTTACGGAAGCCTTAGGGTCCAATCCTGCTTGAATAGACTGTAACTGACTAAGGTTTACCGCGTCGTTCGAGTCCGTTCCGTTTGCTACGTTAGTCAACTTCTGACTATTCAGACTGACTGATCCCGTAGGCACAGCCATTTGGTCTAGCCGAGAAGTCCTGACTTGAGTATCAAAGTCACTAATCGTGGAAGCCGCCTGCGTTCCGGTATGGTTAGCTCTAGCCAAAAGAGTCGCATCAGAAGAGTTCGCTGTAGCTCCAGTAGCAATACCCGCTAGTTTAGTCCTTTCGGTAGCAAGGAAAGCTTTGTTGGTAGTACCGTCAGTAAGAGTATCTGCTGATTGAGTCCCGGTATGATTTGCTCGCGCGAGAGGGTCAGTTGCCAGCTTAGAAAGAGCAATTGCCGCGCCAGAGGCAATATCTGCATTAACTATTTCCCCTGATAGCAAAAGTTTTTTAAATTCTGTATTATTATATACATATAAATGGTGATCTACTGTATCGTAATAAACTTGGCCTTCAGTAGGAGAGCTAGGCGTACTAGCCAGTAAATGAATTACGGGATTAATTAGTTGATTTTTAGTTAAATCTAAATTGGTTAAAAGTTTCATGTTATTTATAGTTCGAATAAATTAATTTAAATATGCTTGGCCAGAAAATGCATTAGAAAAAGAAACCATTAAAGAATTCAAATTTAACGGGTCAAATATAATTTCTCCAATGACTTGGTTGCCACCACTATCAACAATAGTTACACTTGGAAATTTATTTAGACCGTGGTTAATTAACCAATTAGTGCTGGCAAGGGTTTGATTATGGACGAAAGTTTTATCGCTTCCCGCTGAAATCGAATCAAGAGCTTCTTGAAGACTATCTATATCGTCTATATCTAACAATACTGCGCCTGTTTTACCCGCCACACTAGATACTTCACTCCTAATAATCCCTGCCGTAACATTAGTCCTATGAGTGTTAACCTCAATATTTCTCTGATTAATTGAAACTTGAACATTAGGCATAAGTTACTTCAGGATAAACATTAATGTATCCGCATAAGATTTTGAATACATCGTCTTCTTCTGCCGAGAAAGCTTCAATGTCATAAATAAGCTGAGTCGCTGGCAAAGCCGACGTTTCAGCAGAAGAAAGGGAAATCTCTAAAGCGCCCTCCGTGGCATTAACTATTACACCATTTAACTCTTCAATTACCGAAGAAGAATAAGTAGCTCTAATATACCCCCTTATAGAGTACCCCGTTAAATCCATAGGGAGTCCATCGTCTCCTTTAACATTAACACCTGAGGAGAACTTGTCTCCCTGATAGATTTCAAAATTATATAAGTTCATGCTCGGGTTATGAGGACTTCGTAACGATAGCGGGATATACTTAGTTTACACTGTAAAGCTTGTTACTATAATAAAAAAAAGAGCCTTCCCAATGGAGAAAGGCCCTTGTTATTGTTTTCTTTCTAATTATCTACCTTCGGCAAGAATTTTAAGCATTTCTTTAGAGATTGGTTTGCTGGATACTGGTTGAATCTCAGAAGCATTAAAATATTGAGAAGTTCTGATCCTGTATTCTCTTACCAACAGTTTTACCATAGCTTGTCTATCCGATTTAGGGAGAATCGACAAAGGAATAGCATGATCGTGCAATTCATTCAAGTTCAAATCTTCCAAGTATACAATATAGTCTTCTTCGGTCGGATGGTTATAAGGGTTACTATTAATACCCATTAGGTCATCTAGTGTCTTCGCCCCATACTTATTCGTGCTTCCCTGCGACTGATAAACCTCTCCCTTAAACTCCTTGGCTGCATCTACTTGCTCCAAAACTGGTTGCTTCTTCTTCCTGCCTCGTGTCTTTTTTTCTGTTTCCATAGAAGGCATTACACGGTTTTACAGTAAGTGGGAATAGTTAGTTTTAATGCAGGACCATATCTTTTCATTATTCCACTTTCGGTCTAGTTTGGGAACATTTATTTTAAAAAGGAAGATGTATAGTTTCGCGGCAGCTTCTCCGTGGAGGGCGAAACGATTAAAATTTGAGTATTCATGTATATTCCTAGTAGTTTTGCGCTCTCCTGTTAAATGATCGGTCATATTCTTCACCCAAGTTAAAATGTCCCTACTGCAACTTGTAAAAGAAATGTTTAAAGTGCCGTTTTTATGACAGTGGATACATCCATCCCCATCTAAGTATCCTAGTAAATACGCCCAAGATAAATCTAAAGACAAGCTCGGAGGCTGTAGATTTTTTGTTTTATTAGGAACGATGTTAAAATTCCTTTCTAGGTCTTCGAACCATTGAGTCCCACAAGTCATAGAAACGTAAGAAGTGTCTTTATAATCTTTTACTGTTCCCGTATACTGTATAGTATCTGCAAATTTTTGGATATGGTACTTATCTACTTTAGCAAGCATTAAGCTAAATATATAACTTTCTCCAGCGGGATTCCTTAAAGAACCATCCGCCGCGATAAATCCAGCCCAATAGGAATTTAATAGATTTGGAGTAGACCAGAAAGATTTATTGTGAGAATGGATAATAGAACCTTTGCCAAAGTATCCAGTATTATCTAAATTGAGAACGCGGACAGCTCTTATTTGTAAAGAATATGGAGTCCGTTCGGGGAAATACTCCGCAATTTCCTTGTAGCTTTTACTTCCATCGACTAATTTAGTTAGTAGGCTATCTTCTTCGGTAGTCCATTTTTTACCAGCCATAGTTTTATAGTATTACTCTATATTAATATATAACAAAAAAGCGGAATATTTCATCCGCTTTTAAGTTAATTAAGGTATGTTAATTACACAACCATCCCAAGAAGTACACGGTCATCAAGCAGCACACGTCCTTCTTGTAGTCTTGCGAAGAATCCTGTCTTCTCGCTTCTTAGGAAGAACTGGTCATCAGGTAGAACAACTACCGAACCACCACCGAAGTCGTCATCGGTTACAACTGGGCGAAGGATTACATCCCTCGAAAGGTCGAAGCCTAGTAGGACTTCCTGCGTTGCTGGATCGAAAGTGCCGCCGTAGTATCCATCGAATACTGCATTGTACTTCGCACCCTTACCTAGCTCGATAAGCTTGTGGATGTTTACATCGTAGATGCTTAGTAAACCACCGCCACGGAATACCTGTTCCCTGATCGAATCAGGAAGGGCAATAGAGCTAGTAGCCTCTGTACCGTCAGACTTATAACCGCCTCTTACATTCATTGGATTGTAAGCAAAAGCACGGATTTGGCCGATGATTTCGGGAGATACAAACAAGTCTGTAAGTCCTGCTGGGGTTGCCCCGTCTGGAGTACCACCTACGTAGGAGGTATACATACGGTCAATTTTAATAAACATCTGGTTTAGGTCTTCTAGCTGGAAGACACCCGGAACCTGAGATTCAATGATATGGGAACCGCCACCGCTTGTGGCTTGGGCGAGCGCCATTAGAAGAGGGGACCAAGCGTTACGCTCCTGCTTAACGGCAAGCTGGTTGATCATAAGATCAATACCTTGCGTTAGGTGGCCGAGGTTGGCATCCCTAATATAATCATTGTAGAAGGAAATCGCAGTATCTAGTCGATACACTTGGAAAGTGTATTCCCCTAGACCCTGTAGCAAGTTAGTTGCCAAGCCTCCGGCGATTTGCTGGGACCAGATTCTAACAGTATTTTCCTTGCTTCCTAGAAGGCCCAAGTAGTTATCTAGCGGGATAGTAGGTCTGCTGTTCTTAGAGAACGGAAGATCACGATAAACTGCATTAGAAGTTACCTTCGCATTTAGGACATATTCCACCGCTGGGCGAATATACTCAGCAAATGCTTGCTGAGCTTCCATCGCAACCACTCGGTTGTTGTCGGCCATTCTCTTAACCAATTCAACTCTTTCAGGAGTCTTCTTAAAGTCAATTTTTACGTTTTTATTCATATAAGTTATTTCTAGTTAGGTGTTGCGATAGTTATTAGATGCAATCAACTTGGAAAATCGCATAGCCATCTGCTCCACTTGTAGATAGGAAAGTTCCTACGTTAGGTGTCGCGTTGGCCGCACCAACTCCTAGCTGTCCGGGAGTTCCTGCAACGATGACGCCCTTTGCTCCGGGGAACGGAGTCCCAGAGAATCCACCGATTTCGCAAAGACCCCTCTTTAACATAGGTACTGCTTGGCCGGAAGGAATTGTATCAAAGTACCTACGCTGGTCAGCGATAGTTACGATGAACTTATTAGAGCCAACTGGCGCAACGTCGCAGAGTGCCATACCGATAGTGCCGGTTGCATTCGTAGATAGTTTTACCTTGGCGTAGACTTCGTAAGTTGCCGCCCATGCACCGTCAGGTACACCGTCTAGGCGGGCTCCGTAGCCGTTGTGATTGTCTGGGTCGAAAGAAACAACCTGCAAGAACGAACCCTTGCTAACTGTTCCTTCAACTGTAGAATAGTAGTTGAGAACTTCGTGCTCACTAATATCCCTAAATGGTTTTACATTCATGCTCATATATTATATTATTTTGTAGTATTACTTGCTGATAAGGTCTTCTAGCTTAAATGCTTTAGCCCATTCCAGTTTTTTGCTTGAAAGGTCTTCCGCATTTGGGACAGAAGAGTTTTGGGACCGAAGGTTGTCAAGCGCGTCTTCTACAGACGCCGCTGCCTGTTGAGCGTTTGCCTTGTTCTTTGCTTTCGCAATAACGGCCCAATCGGATAGCCAACCGGCGTAGCCTTGCTCATCTAGTCCTCTAATTTGCTTAGCGATGATGGCCTTATCTTCGTCAGTTAGGTTGTACTTTTCATTAAGATCGCCCATTCTAGCTCCGAAATCAGATTCGGCCTGCTCTTGCGCGCGAGCTTGCTGTTCAGCTTCAAGGGCTGATTTTACTTTATTAAATTCGTCCTTAAGAGCCTCAAGCTCGCTCTTAGCCGCTTCCGTTTCCTCGGCTTTAGCTTTAGCAGCCTTTTCCTGCTCATCGAGTTTTGCAGCATACTTGTTGCTGGCGTCCTCGATTGCTTCGGACAATGCGCTCTTGTAGCTTGCCTTGGCCTCTTCAGAAATAATTTCCTGAATCTTAGCCAAAGAAAGGTCTTTTAGATTTTCGTCGGTGATGTCTTTCAATCTCATAATGCTATGTGTGTTTACAAAGTTAGTTTCTAATTGTGAAATAATATTTTTTGTTTGTCCTATTTCTTCTTGATTTTCCAAGATTACTGTAGCAGCAAGTTCTTGTACTACCGTTTCGGGAATCAGGGATTCAGAAGAATTGGGCTCGATAGAAACTGCCGCATCGGAAGTCCCCTCAGAGGAGGTAGCCGCTACAACTCCGGCTACTGCTCCGGCTGGTGTAGTGGTCAAGCCGATTCCTAAAGGAACGACCCTGCCTCTAACAATACGATAAACATCCTGCCCATCCTTGTATTTGCCATCGCCGCCGCCCGCCCTAGTATAAGGATAGTATTCAGATTTAAGAGCAGGGTCTTTAATAACTTCGCCCTTTGACATTAAAGGAGAACCTAATAGGATATCAAAATCGCTAAAAGCTAATTCCCAAGAGGCTGAGATTTGAAGGTGATTTTCGCTAAGAGGATTGCTGGCTTCAACGATAAGATCAACTAACTCAGGGTCCACTACCTTATAGATAAAACCAGAAAGACTGATATTAAATGGATCGAGCTTCCCAATTACATCATCTTCGGCTAAAATCTCCGAACCAAAACCTTCTTTATAGTTGACATTGAAGGAGCTTAGCGCACCACCAATTAAGTGACCTACGCAATTAGCCCTATTATGTTCAATGTTAATCGGCCTGTGGGCAAATTGGTGATAAACAGCAAGGGCCGTATCAGTATCAATTAAATCGCCGTTCAGATTGCCTAGATTAACTACGCATGAATTAAATGCGATAGGTAGAAGGTCAAATTGGTTATCTAAAGCAAAAGAAGGAATGATCTTCTTCAGATTATCTACAGACGCCTTTGCCAACCATGCATCCTGTTTACTTAGGACGGTAGATATAGCCGTGCAGGCGAAAGATGTTGTATACTTAAAGTCTGAGAGTTCCACGATAAAATATTTTACACTTAATTCTAACTAATAGAGATACTATAATTAGCAAATGGTCTTGCCGTGGGCAACCAGAGGACACTTAAGCGTCCAGTTATTGTTCTTTAGTTGGTTAAGAAAGAAATCCATTCTATATACAGTATTCCGAAGAATCTTGTTAGAATGACTGGCTAACCAAGACCTTCTAACTCTGATATATTCAGAAATCCACTTCTCCTCACTGCCTCCATTAGCCGGGACATTTTCATTGAACCGATTCCTTAAAAATCCAAGAATACTACCGGAGTGAATAAAACTATCCAGAATAACCATCATGCTTAGAGGCTTGGTAAATCCATTCTTTTGTGCCCAAGCGACAGCGGGATTCCAATACTTCTCGTCGAAAATCTCGTCTTCTGCATCGCGAAACTTCTGGTCTTCCTTCGCTGCTCTATTTAATAGGGTGCGGAACGCAGTATTATCAACCAAAGGAGTCTTGCCGATCTTATTTACATAAGGTGCAAAATCGTCATCGAAAGTTCCATTCTTTTCCAGATACACTTGGATAAGTCTTTTCATATTACCATACTCAGTAATACCAAATCCAAGAGTTAGCTGGCGAATCTGGCCGGGTCCATCTCGATAGATGTAGATAGTGCTATAATTCCTCTTGAGGCTATCAGTTTCAAAAACATTGATGATGGTCTCCATTAATTCTTTATTATCGTCTAAAGCCATATTAGTTTTCCTCAGTTGCTAGTGCTGCGTAGGGTTTAGGTTGATCCGTATTAACCCCTTCTTCTTTTACGTAAGTTTCAAGCTTAATCTCCTTCTTCTCTTCCTTGTGCTCCTCGACTTTCTGTTTTACGAAAGAAGCCGCTTGACTGATTGTACTTTCAGTTCCGTGCTTCCATTGCACCAATCCTTGAATACCAAGATAAGATGCAATAACGGCAGTGAAGGCAACCATGAAATCTCGGGTAATACCTATATAAGCAGTAATCATTGCCTGAGCGATATCACTGGGATAAGTACCGAAAGTATATAGATAATTAACCTGCCTCCAATACGCTAGGTAAAGAGTGATCATCGCGAAGGCTGTCATCCATAACTTCCTACTACTAATTACTGATAAAAATGTCCGGTGAACGATGTGATGTGCCCTTTCTGGTTCGCCAGAAGGAGAAGTTGTCTTAAGAGACGATTCCTTTACTACTGTTTTTTCTGTTTGTTCGGTTTGTTCCATTTTATAGTATTAATTTAACTAGGCTGAATATCACGATAGGCGCAGCCACGGTTGCAATTAATCCATAAGTTCCCATACTTGGAACTCTCAGCCATAAACAAGCTAATATAGCAATTAAAGCTGCTTCAATTCCCAAGATGTTCTCTAGGAAATTATTCTTTTTTGTAAGTTTAACAACCTCCTCCTGAGCTTTCTTTTTTTCAGTCAGAGCTTGATTTAGTTGTTTCCCTTGAGCGTTAATAGCCTGTTGTAAAGTGTCGGCATTTTCAGTAGCTGCCACTAATTCGCTTCGACTAAGAGCCGCTTCTCTTTCGGCATTTTCCGCATCCTTTTGAGCGTCTTGGGCTAACTTTTGAATACCGATGATCCATTCCTTAAGTTCAGCATCTTGCTGTGCCGTTCTAACCTTAGAACCTGGCGCTAATTGCGCTGTTCTAATTTCCTTTTTAACTGGAGCTGCCTCTAAAACAGAAGTAGAACACCCAAGTAAAAAGATAGCAGATAGAAGTAAGGATTTCATATTAGAATAGCTCCAAAGCTTTAGTTGCTTTATACTCAATATGCTCTGCTTTAGTTTTAAATTTTCTAATCTCTTGACTAGACCTAGCTGAAGCTGAAGATGCCAAAGCAATATGGGTCTTAACTGGGACTACCGTAGGAACTATCACTTTAGACGAACTCGCGCACCCCTGCAACAAACAAACCAATGATACCCCAAAAATAATAGTGATACGCTTCATACAAAATATAGTTACACTATTTATTTCTTACTGTGTAATAATTGGTAGGAAAAAGGTTTATGATTGTGGATACCGGTTATCGTTGTCCCGAGGTACAGTCTTTCGGGTTCTTCCCATTCGCTGTAACAACGGACATTAATGAGTTAGTTAATCAAAGCGGCTTTAGCGGACCTATCCCTAAGCTAGATGAAAATCGCCCCGGCTTGTCTGGGGTAATAGGCGATGGGACTTTCTATCCAGCTTCCGTAAACTTAGATTCTTTAAGTAGATTGTTCTGGTGTGTAAAGGATTATAGCGTTCAAATTAGACTATCTAAAATTTCATTCGGGAGTCTGATCCAATGTAACGCTCTCGCTTTCCCCGATCTGTACCCGCCAATTAGTGCGTATGTCTATTGCGGTATTGGAACCTTCCACGGGGCCGGAGCTAGGTTAGACAACGGAGATATAGATGTTAAAGTGATGGCAGTGCAGGATTACTGTAGTCATGGTTCTAACTCCAAGCTATTTAACGTAAATAGGCAGGGCCAATGTCCAACCGATCTGAACGCAAAGACGAGTGCGCCCAATAAAAACATTTGCTGCCCCATTAATCCTCCTCAGAAGTTCAACGACCTTCTTTGTCGGAAAGATTATTTAACTTGGGCACCCAAGCAGGAAGAGTGGCAGCATTTTAATATAGGGAACTATACAGCTATTAAAAGTCCGTTCTTCTCGTATTGGACTCAGTTTCGGGTCACTGAGCCTCTTGTCCTACCGCCTTACGAATGTAATTATCCTAGCCTTTACTATGATAATGTCGCTTCGATGTTTACGTTTTCTCTAATGAATGGGGATGCGTTAGCCTATAGCGGCAACTCTACTCGTTATGTTTCTCAAAACTACATTCCGCCTTATAGCGAAGCTGTTAGCCCTCTGGATTGTCTGGGTAAATCGGGCGAGGCTCTAACAAACGAGTGGGGAGAGATTACTGGATACGGAATTAATCCAAAACCATCAGGACTCCATATACCTCCTTTGTTTTTTTACGGGACCGGCACTCCAGAGTATCCTATGACTGGACTTAATAAAGGAAGTTACTTTCCTTTTACTCACTTTCAGATGAGACTAAGAAATCAAGCAGAAGGTTTGGCGGCTCAATGCCCGGTCAATGAAGTCATTACTAGCATTATGCCTCGCAAGGGAGCGCAGTCTGTAGGAGTGGTTAAAATCATGGATTTTATCTCGGGCTCTAGTCGAGACGCGGATAACTTCACTACAATCATGCAGTTCCCTTTATATACTGCTTCTAATTTAAGCCAAAACCAACTACAAATTGAGGTTATGATAAGACCGGGGGCTTTATGGGTCAGTTCTTCTGGAACTCCCACATACTAATTGAAATTATAGAAAAAATAACTAAAGTATAGAGAACCCATGTGTATTTCCTTCGCCCTTTTAGGGCTACTACTCGGACTATTGGCAGTAGCTTACTTCTTAACCATTTGGTTCGATGGGGCTAAGTTTTTTATTGAATATCTGAAGCTTGCGGGCTTGGCTAATAAAATCCCCCACGTCAAGAAATATTTAACCGTTAAGTCTCAGGGCTCGCCTGATACCTACTTGGAATATATTGAAGTCAACAAAGATAACTTCTTAACGCGATTGGTTACCTGCCCAAAGTGCTTTTCTTTTTGGATATCCGTTTCATTCATTCTTTCTTATGTCTTAGCCGTTTGCTTATTCGACCTTGAGGCGGGGCTATTTCTGTTAGCTATCTCTACGGTTTTGATTCCGGCGGTAGCTTTTTGCGGACTTTACCTTTACTTCAAGATTAAATAACATGCTTATCCAACCTCTTACGATTAGGGAATTCGTATACAAGTTCGTGGAAGACGAAAATGTATTTACGATCTTGCCTATCTTCTCTTTTCTTAAACCTTTATCCGAGAAGTGGAAAGCCCAAAATTGCGCCTGCGGTTTAGGCCCAGATATACATCAGGCAATTCAAATATATAATGAAGTCGTAACTAATCTTCATCCTGATATTGTTGAAGCTGTTCGATTGTATTTTGGTCTAACTCAGGTATGTTTTGCCATACAAACCCCTGACAGTCACGAGATTAAATGTTACTAATATGAGTGGTCCAGTTAAAGCTTTAACAGTCAGAGATTTTATAGGTCTTTATAATATAGATCAAACCTTATTTCAGGTTTTGCCGGAGTTCAATTTTATTGAATCTCTGGCAGTCAGAGCAAAACAGAATGGATGTATGTGTGGATTGAATGATGACCTGAACAAGGCAATTCTCACCTATAATGATTTCATAAATTCTCTCACTCCTGACGTTTTAGAGAGAGTCAAGCAAAAGTTTGGCTTAGGCCAAGCCTGTTTTGTTATTCAAACAGCAGATTCTTATGCCGTTAGATGTTACGACTAATTCGTTTAGTAATGCTAAAAGGGGAACCGTAAATGGTTCCCCTTTTTATTTATGATGGCAACGAAGAACATAATGGCGGGAACGAAACGGATAAGTATTCACTGATTTCTTGCATAGGACTAACGCCTGATACGGCAGCTTGTGTATATGTAACTAAAAAGGTTGCTGAGGTGTCTGAGTAATTAACGCCACTAACGGAAGCTGAAAGTGACAAAGGGCCTATTCCGCTCGTTGACTCACTAGCACCACTGCCTTGAGAGCAGGTGATAGTTAGAGTTGAGGCTGCGCTCTCATTTCCCCCTGACCCCTGCACGGTAATTGTTGCTGACATGGTTCCGGGGGAGGAATTAAAACATTCAACGTCAGAACAGGTTTCATGCCAAATAGCTCCATTCAAACAAGGATCAGGATTGACACAGCCAGACCCATCTGGCTCTTGGATGAGGCATTCGTCGCCATAGTAAGTTATATAATTGTCAGGTCCGGGCGTGCTACTTTCGCTAGTTTTATATGCAGTTACTGGAGGAATATAAACTGGGCAAGGTTCGCAGGTCGTGTTGCATTGAGGGTAGTTAGGGTCACCCGGAGCCATATCGTCCGGGATGAAGTGGAAAAATCCTTCCTTAGTCGCGCAATCTACGCAATTCATGCTAGCGCAGCACCCTATCCCGCCCGGAATAGTGTTGTCTTTATAGTTGCAGCAAATGCCGTTTTTAAGTGAGAAGTAATACCCGTTAAGTCGAGTAAAGAACGTCGATACGTTGGCGCACTTCCTATTTCCGGCTGTAACTGCATGAAATGTACCTCCGCCCTTAATGCAGTCCTGCTCTTTAACCAAAGTATCAACACATTGCTCGCCGCATAGATTGTCTTGTCCGCATAGCCCGAGAGCGCCGCAATCGAATTTAGCGTTAGCCGGATTGCAACTGCCCCCCGGTTGCCAAGTACCGAAATCGTAACCATTAAACTTAGCTGCTTGAGTACATGCTCCTTGTCCATCGCAGGCAGCATTTATTTCTATGCAAGCATAGTCTATATATGCAGGTTGTTCGCCCGCAGCAGCAATTACTCTGCCCAAGCAGCAAGCTCCTTTTTCAGGAACCCATAGATTTGAACAAGGATTAGCATCTGATAGATTAAGCGGGCACTTCCCGGCGGGATTAGTTTTATGTTGACCGTCATTCGTAGCACAAGGCAGCTTGGAGCAAAATGTGCGACAAGTTTTACCGTTACTAGATATTAGTTCCATTAAAGTGCAGCATAGAGCGTATTGCCCTCCATTTCCCCCATTTCCTCCGCCGCTTCCGCTGCTTCCTCCACCACCGCCTCCACCGCCTCCACCGCCATTGCTGCCGCCACCGCCGGGAGGGAGAGGAGTTCCGCCCCCACCACCGCCAGAAGAGTCACTGCCCCCACTACCTCCCGAAGACCCGCCATCATCAGGAAGTAGTTCGCTTAAAACTCCATCTTCTTCCCCATCGCCGTCGTCGGTAGACTGATCATCACCACCGCCACTGGGGGGAGTGGTTGGAGGATAATAAGGTTTATCAGGCGGTTCAGAGGGTATAGGAGGATTGTCAGGAGGCCAAGGCAAATCAGGAGGCAGAGGATCATTTGGATCATTTGGATCGTCTGGAATATAACACGTAGATTTAATTCTAAGTAATTTACAGTCAGTTCCAGCATTCCCGTGAGCGTCCGAAATGCTAAGTTTAATTACATAGTCTCCCGGTACTTTGTACTCAAAGGGAACGAAAGTTGGTAACTGATTTGGTCTTAAAACATATTCTGCTTGTTGATATCCTGCTCCTATGCTAGGAGCGCCGCCTATTACAGGAAGAGACTCCCATTTAATACTTAAGCAGTTATTAACTGAAAAAACTTCTACCTGATTACTGATTGCTTCGCAACCCTCAGAATCTTTAACATGCAGTTGATATATTCCCGGCTTTAAGTTAACGATATCTGTGTTGTTATTAACCGGATTAGTATTCCAAGTATAAGTATAGGGAGGATATCCACCGTAAACAGTAGAGTAAATTGCCCCTAAGTCACCCATGCCTTGACAACAAACTTTAAGATCAGTATATATATAAGGAGCGATGTAAGCAGATAGATGGTTATCATTTTTCTCGATGGAAACCTCTTTGGTATAAAAGCAATTATCAGCATCAGTAACAGTAACAAAATAATTACCCGTTCCTAAGTTTGTTATAGTTTGTCCTGTATATCCATTCCAAACGTCATCGCTGGACCACCTGTACTTGTACGGAGCGATGCCTCCATAAGCTTCTGCATAAGCACTGCCATCTGATAGTCCGCCAGTGCAAGTAACACCAGTAGAGAAAACGTCTACATAAGGAGTTGTTTCGGCGTCCAAGAAAAAGCTCAGATATTGATAACAAGTCCTGTCTCTAACTATTTCTATACTATGATATCCGACGCCCAAACCCGAATAAGTAAAGCCTAAAGGACCAGCCTTTCCGGTAATACGATCATTAATTGTATAAGTATAGGTGCCTCCGGTAGTGCCTAATACCCTAATCATTCCTCCAGTAGAATTACATGATCTAGGTTGTTTGATTACAGAGAAGTCAACTGAAACATCGTTTTCAGTTGCGATACCTTGATACATATCCATCGAGCCTGACCTCCCGCTTAACTGTAGTTTATAGAAGCCTCCAGATAGATTAGAGAATTCAAGCATTGAAGGCATAGGAGCTAATACCCTAGTTACTTTTTCATAAATACCCTCATCGCCCTCTTTCCTTCTCGAAAGCGTTCCGCTATAAGGTGCGGTAATTCCACATAGAACAGGATTGCTATTTTGAAGATGCAATACTATTTTACCATCGTTTAGGTGACGGCAGGTAGCGTTTTCATAACTTAAATAAGGGCAGTGAACCGGAACGGACGGGCCTGTTGGTGGGAGGTCTGGATCGCCAGAAGGAACATCGTAATCAGTATAAATAGTTCCAGTAAAAGTGAAGGTTGATTTCACATAATACGGTTCATATCCCTGCCCACTAACAAAAGTAAGACATCTATCTAAAGTTCCCGGTCCATCTTCCGTAATCCTAACGTCGAAGCCTAAATTAGTTCCGCAAAGTTCAGGATAAGCAGTGAAATCTCCACAGTTATAGTCGGGGCCTCTATCTGATTCGTCGCAGTATCCACTCTTATATCCAGACCAGAAATTGCTACCGAATCCATAGACCTCTCCGTATCTTACTCCACTAAAGTTAAATGCTGAGTAAGTACCGGTAAATTTAGTCTGACTTGCGTACTGAGAAAAGGCTATATCTTTTTCGCCAGTAAAAGCAAAGCTATATACCCCATTGAATGTATTGAATCCCGTACCAGAAAGAGATAGATTGCCAAATCCGTGAGCTAGTCCGCTAAAACTACCAACAATAATTCCCTTCGTAAACGCGCCTCCTGTGCCACTAATAATTAAATCAGTTAGGGTAGTAAAGTTATTTCCAGTATAACCGAATCCATACACCCATCCTGATACCTTAGCGTTAATATAGTAATTAGTTAAATCTAACTCAATAAGGCCCTTTTGGTTAATAAACCCTTGGCCGCTGTAATATCCGTTTAGCTTACCGTTAAAGTACCCGCTTTGGTAGCCAGATGTACTAGAGTCATAGCTTATCCCTGAGTAATAACTGACTCCAGTTCCGGTTGCTGATTCAGAATAATAGCCAAGTAAACTCCCGTTTCCGATAGTTCCATTTTTAAAGCTAACACAATGGGAATCAAACTCTTCGAAACGGTAACCGTTATAGTTGTAATTTCCGCTCTTCGAAGGTCGGTTTGTCCCCGGATCAGGTAGGAAGATAGGTGTTTGCGGAGTTTTGCAAACATTACCTATATATAGCTCGTTTATGTACGATAGCTTTAACATCCTTTAATCTTACAGTGATGCCGTATACCCAAAAATACCAAATGTCATTCCTGAAGCATCCGTCAAGCTTCCGCTTGTCAAGCTAACTCCCAAACGACAGTTACTAGGAATAGTTACAGCAAAATTTCCAGAACTAACAAAACCTTGTCCCGTTGACACAGTGAAAGAAGCAATTGTCGTTTTAGCATTAGATTGGTTCATATAGAAGATGCTTCCTCCCATACTTGTTCCTGACGACGAGTAAGTATCTAGCCCAATAGAAAAACCGGTGAAGCTAAATGAGTAAGGAGTAAAGACCTTACGAGTTTCTTTGTTTAGATATCCCGTTGCTGCTCCGTCCAGATAGACGGTATGAGCTACGCTCTGCCCACCTTTATCTGCAATAACGAACCAAGGGCCTGTTGTTGGGCTCGGCGCTAATCCTGTAGGAAGGTAGCCGGTAGTTCCGTAGCTCCTGCCTTGATAATAAACGGCTTCATTAGGACGGTAAATTGTTGTTGCGCTCCAATTTCCCTTCCATCCGAAGGCTAAACCCGGATCGCCCTTTTGGGAAATCAAGAACCATTTACTGCTTAAATTAGGGGCTACCGCAGGAGTTGGAGTTCCGCTAATGTTATATAGCGTGCCCCATGCAGAGCCATCATAGAAAACTGCATCCTTTGATGAGTAAGTTTCCACCGCGCTCCAAGCTCCACGCCATTCAAAAGCTAAACCTCCCGTTCCTCTGGGTCCTTGCGGTCCAATATCTCCCTGATTTCCGCTATCGCCCTTTTGAGCGACCAAGAACCACTGACTAAACTCCGATTCAGGAGAAGTGTTTGCAAGGGTATAGTTTAAAGTAGCGTATGAAGAGCCCTTATAAAAGATAGCGTCTCCAGAGTTATAACTACTGCCAGAGTTATAAGCTCCCCTCCAAGAGAAGATACTTCCACCCCTTTGAGCGAGTAATTCCCAAGTATTAGCAAGGCCAGTACCAGTCGGACTTACATTATATAAGTCGAATCTAGTGCCGTAGCTGCTGCCTTCAAAGAATACTGCGTCGCCAGAGTAGTAATTCTGAAAGTTTTGATACTCTCCCCTCCATCCGAAGGAAATACCGGGGACGCCGGGTTCTCCCTGAATGCCGGTGCCTCCACGACGAGCTACGGGGAACCAATAGTTACTATATACGTCAGGAGGATAGTTGCCCGATACCGAACCGCTAGTAGCATAACTTGTTCCATTATAATAAACGGAATCATAAGGGTTATACTGAGTTGTTGCAGACCAGTTGCCCTGCCATACGAAGGCTAAGCCTCTTGCATCAGCACCCTTTTCGCCTCTTTGGGCGACTAGGAACCAAGGAGACTGGCTAGGCTGTGTGCCAATTACTGAACTATTAGTTCCGTAAGAGCTTCCGCTCCAATAAACAGCTTGCCCAGATTGGTATCCAACCGAACCATTCCAGTCGCCCATCCACTGAAAGGCTAGTCCCGGTAGACCCTGATCCCCTGTAGGTCCGACGATTGAATCTCCTTTAATACCAGAGGCAAATACCTGCCAAGGTGAAGCATCAACAATCTTAATTTTCCACCCGGCGAAAGAGCGGTTAGGAGACTGGAAGTAAATATCGTCTGGCGTTCCAGAGGTAGGAGAGAAGACAAAACTACCACTAGCAACATGTTGGTTTAATCCCGCCTGTATGTAATTACCCGTATTAGCCGAAAGTCTGTTTCCAGTCAGAACCCCATTGATAATTTGACCTACATAGTTGCCTCCGGTAGGATTAGTAGTTAAAATAACGGGGAAACCGCTTAGCTCAGTGTCGAAGAAATATCTCTTTCCTCTAACTAGGGTTAAAGTTCCCCAACCTGATCCTGATTCATTAATAGAAAGGTCATTAATCTTGAATGCACTTGCATCGCCTTTTCCAAAGTAAGGATGAAACTGACTTTTTACTCCAGTAGTTAACTGAATTAAGTTATGTCCAGTAAACCCATCGCAATCAATGAAGTCGTTTAGATTTCCGTAAGGATGGAAGCTATACAGAGGCAGCGTTCCATTATTAATCCATTGTACGGGAGCCCCACTGGCATTGAATACCGTAGCTACATCGTAAGGATAGTAAACTTCAGTAGCGGAGTAGGTACTTCTAAAAGTAATACCTTTGGCGGCAAATAGCGTGAATTTAGTGTTTAAGCTGGCTGGCCCCGCATTCGATCCAGAAGCCCCACTTGTGCTAACGATGTAAGATGCGTTATTAAAGCGGACTACATCCCCTAAATTGTATACGGGAGTATTGCTCCAGTCTCCCTTAAACGTAAATCCCGCTCCGCTCTCGCCCTTTGCTGCCACTACGAACCAAGGAGAACCCGTTGGAGCTATTCCTGTAGCGACAGAGGATAAAGTAGCGTAAGATGCGCCCTGATAGATAACTGCTTGACCGGAGGTATAGGCAGTGGTTGCGCTCCACGTTCCCTTGAACATGAAAGGAACTGCGTTATCTCCCTTAGGACCGGAACCGCTGGCTAATAGTTCCCAATAATTCGCACCACCGGGTAGTAGAGGGGAAGTCAGAGAAGTGGAAAGGTGGCCTGTCTTAGAATACCAAGAAACTCCGTTCTCTGTTCTAACAAAATCTAAATATCCGTAAGTTCTGCCAGTGTCCCAAATGCCTCTGCCTTTTAGGTAAGGCCCCATAAGGCCCTGCTCGCCTTTAAGCATACTGATTAATCCAGTAGCATCGAAAACGATATAGGAAACCTTGTAGTCAGCGGAAGAAGTCTCCTCAGAAAGGACAACGCTAAAACCAGAGGTGTCAATTCCCGAAAGTAAACTGTAGATTGGACTATCACCAGCCGAGTTAGTAATTTGAGAAATGATAATCGGCTGATTATCGTAAGTATTATCGAAGTTAACCCTCTGTACGCTAACTCCGTAATCAATGTCCCTAACTTGGGTCGCGAAAATAGAATCACCCGCCTGTCTCTCGATTTGAGCACCGCTAATGTTTAGGATGTTACCCCTTTGGTATACGGTAACCGTTCCCCTACCTTGGGTAAAGATATTCCCTGATTGTCCATTAAGACTTAGGATACCTCCGAAGCCACTGGAAGTAACTTTAGAGATTGTATTGTAGAGGTCGTTAAAATATTGACCGGAATCTCCTAAAGCTTTCTTAAACTGAGTGAAAGTTACGGGGTTTTGAGCATTCACCGCTGTAGGAACAACTACTTCTGTAAGGAAAGTCTTGACTCCAAGAATGCTTTGATTTGTATCGGCGTAAACAAAGGAATGTCCGTCTACCGTCCAGTCCCCGAATAATTGTTTGTTATTCCAATTTACCGTGCCCGCTCCGTCGCTACCTATTAGAGTGGCTGTGAATATGTTAACCGCATTTGGGTTACCCGTATTCTGTATAGAATTACTGTAGATACTACCCGCGATATAAGTCTCGCCGCTAATTACCCTATTGCCGTTAGCATAAAGGAAGTGAGCGTTAGACAGAGGGCTCAGAGCATCGTTGATAAGGCCCAACTTATCGTCTACATATTGTTTAGATACTGCATCCCCACTTCCGCCCGTATAAGGGATTCCTATAGATAATAGGAAGTCTTTTTTTCCCGAGATTGTCTGGTCTACATTCGAGGTATAAAGAATATTATTTCCTAACGACCCACCGTTGGCAATATAGTTGGTAATTGCAGAACCAAACGAACCCGTAAGGATTCCGCTAACGTGAGACCACACGCTGGAATCTATTTGTTTGACTTTGATTGTGTTAAGCTCGGGCATTAGTCAATCCTAGAATGGTAAAGTAAGATGGCCGCCTCGTGATCTACCTCGAACTGCTCTTTAATCTCCTCTATCTCCATTTGGACTTCTGGGTTGGGAGCATGACTAGCCAAATCTGTCAAATATGATTCTGCTTTAGAGTTCCAATCCTCAGGGCTTTCATTTTCGAAGAGCAACTCTCCGATCATGTCAATCCTATCCCTGTGGTTCTGATTTAACCTCTTAACATTATTAATTCTCTTATACTGCTCTTTGAGAAAATCCTTTGCGTCAATTAACTTGATAGTATTTTCCGCTAGAGTCTTTTGACTGTATAAAAGTTCGTCTTGGGCTTCCGCAACAACTTCGGCTCCCGTTTGAGAAACCTTTTTAGTTGTCTGAGGAGCTTTTGTCCCCGGAGGTCTTCCGCCCGGTCCACCCGGAGCTTTCTTCGGAGTTTTTCCGGGTCCGGCAGGCCCAGCAGGAGCGACTGGCTTAGGAGCATTTTCGATAGTGAACTTTTGAAGCTTCATCGCCTGATCGCCAGCTTGCTTGCCCTGCTCTAAAGTATCGAAAGGCCCACCTTGGACAGGCTGGAATAAACCCTTATCCTTTTGCTTACGGAAATTAACTTGTCTCTCTTCAAGCTCTTTGTATTCAGGAAATAATCCGCTCTCCCATAGATCAACTGCATCCTCGGCAGTAAGAATACCCATCTGGATAAGTTGAGCGTAAATTCTCTGAGTGTTAGTCTGGTCTTCAATCCGAATCGGCTCCATTCGAGCGACAGGGTAAGACTTAAAATTCATTTGCTTGCTAATCCGCTTGATTTCGGGATTTAGGAAGTCTCTTAGGAACAACTCTTGGACCAACTCGATCTTACGAGTTAAAGCTTTAAGCTTAGTAATGGAGTCAGCATACTTTTGCTCGCCAAAAAAGATATTCATCATACCATTGGCGATATTCTTGTCTACTTCTTCGTACTTAACAGGGCTTAACAGTTTGTCTAACTCAGGGCTGACAAACTTTGCTTCCGTAGTATAGTCAGAAACCAATACCCGACCTAATTTGCCATTATTAAACAAAGCCTTCATGGCGTTTAACGCCTTAGGGTCTGTGCCACCCTTCATCTTCTCTTCTCCCATCGTAACTAGGAGAAGGGCATAGTCAACAGCCTTAGCCATGACTGAATCGGCGCGCTTTAGTTCTAATAAAAGCTTTACGTCGTCGATAACCGAATAAGCCATCGGGATAGGAAAGGGCTGGTAATCCTGCTTCTGATAGAAAACTGTATGAATCTTGTTCGGGTCCAGCTTGACGATAGGGGTTTGTCCAATACCATTAGAAAACGCCTCGATCCTCTTACGGATACTCTTGTAAGCCTCTTGATCGTTCTCGTCCTCTGACCTTTTCAGCCTATCCAACTCATAGGCATTCATAATCTTGTAATAAGTTGGGATATCGAATGCGAAGTTATGCAAACAGATTCCCGCCGAATCTAACAAGATGTACTTTGTCGGAATAGATACCTTCTTGTCAGCATAATTCTGATTTAGTTTAAAAATCTCTGACGTACTCATCTGAGCGTCGATACGCTCTAAGATAACAGTACCACTTAGGAAGATTTCCCGGAAGACTTGGTCCTTTACGTGGAAATCGTTGATCCTTTTAAGCCAAGCTTTAAAAAATTCAACAGACTGAGCATTGCCGCCTTCCAAATGAATTGGAGTATTGGCTAAGTCCGTCATAATGTCAATAGCCGTTCTAATCTGCGCAACTCTACGATAGGCTTTGCGACAAATGTTAATCATATCGCGCGCTGATACGTAAGAATCATTAACGATAGAATATGGGTTGTCCATATCCTCTAGTGTATAAGACTGCTCGTATGCTAGACCGCCGTATCTGCCTGTTCCGCTACGTGATAATCCGTAAGAAGCGAAAGATTCGCCTACCAAATCCGGTAGGATACCCTCGGTTGTACCGATAGCGTCCTCTGCAACTTTCTGAGTGCGTGGTTTTCCTTGAGCCATTAAGTTCCTTTTCCTTCGGTTAATTTACACGCAATATTCTTATCTATCGGCAAAAAAGGGCATAAAACTTTCTTCTTCTTTCGGCTCAGCCATCATATCCGTATAACACTTGTATCCCCAAGCCGCCAACAGCAGGGTAGTGTAGCTATCTCGCCGCGCTCTATTAGGAGAATTATCTCGTTTAACGCTCTGAGGCAATTTGAAAGTTAGTTTACCCGTATCCGTTACGCTAACCTCGATTAGAGCCGCTTCAGACTTAACCATACTGATCATCATGCCTTGATGTTCAATAAATTCTGACTTACGCGCGCTACCCTCTAACTCTCTACTTTTAACATCGAATACTAAATCATTAATTGGAATTGATTCCTTCATTAGTGATTCATACTTCTCTTCCATCGCGTGAGAGGCCAATCGAATTGTTCTATGATCGAACATGGCAGCCAACCTTTCGTTAGCTGTCGTAATCCACTCATTAGAGAACCTCTGAGCCTGACATATTCTTTTTAATTCAGGACTGAACGACCATCGGGATTTTTGTACTCCCTGATTATAATCATTATTTTCGAAGTCGGCATCGAAGAAGTGAAGTTCCAGTTTCTTATCACGAAAAAGGACCGAAGCATTAGCGTCTTCCAAGAACCACTTACCGGCGTCGTCGCAAATTACGTAAACAATGTTGAAGTGTTCAAGAATATAAGCCAGATATGCTAAGTGATCTTGGAACTGACCCCCGGCTACGGCATAATTGTGAACTAAGGTTAGCTTCTCATCCTCTGTATCAATTCGAGATACCGCCATAGCAAAATGATCTGATGATTCTGATTTAGACCAACTTGGGTCAATAGAAAGAATATACTTTTTGCCCTTCATGCCTACGATTTCGATAGTTGGCTCTTTTCCATTCTCTACCGTACACAAATCCATCTTTTTCTTCGAGAAGAACCCGCCTGAATCGTCTGTGAAGATAGAACCAAACTCTCGGTTGAACTGAGCTTCCGAGAATTGCGATCTAAACTCCGTAATAGTATCGGCAGAGTACAAGTGTTCAGGGGCAACCTCATAAGAAAGCTGCATCACTCCATAAACCGAAGTGTCAACTGGATTCCTATTCTCGTCGATAGGTTTAGGATCATAAATTTTATCTACATACTTCTTATAAAGTTTATAAAGAAACTCGTGGGTATAACTAGCAGAAGTTAACCCGATAAACTTAGGGCTTGAGAACTTAGTTCGCTCCTCCTCTTTTAAAAGACCTAAGGCGACAAGCTTATCTTCCTCTTCGATAGTCTTCTTCATTACTGTAGGCTCGAAGTTGATCGCCAAGAAGGGAAGAATGACTTCGTTGATAATTCTCTCGGGCATTAACAATAACTCGTCCACTAAAATCACGTTAAAACGGAAACCCCTAAGTTTACCACCTTCACCTAACGGCAAGGCAATAATCGCAGAGCGGCCAATCTCCAATTTCCAGATTTCATTCTTGTGAACAGGCGGCGCACCGAAACATTGTCTCAAAATCTCACCTTTTTTCGAGTTAGCGAACTTCTCAATGTTTTCAAACATGATTCGGCTCTGCCTAAACGAAGGAGCTAAGATTCCAATGTTAACTCCCGGATTAAATAGAGCATATAAAAAACAGAAGATACTGGCAGTAAAGGTTTTGGAAAGACCACGACCAGCGATAGCTAAAAAGAAGTCTTTATTAAACATTCCCCGAATCATCATTTCTTGGAATGGAAACAATTCGATGCCAGTGGCAAATTCAGTAGTCCATCCTAAGTTATGCCGAAGAAACTTAGCCATGCTTTCTTTAGCAACTGCATCGTCCAGATATCCTTCCAGTTTGGATAGCTCTTCATTGACGTTAGGGAAGTCCCTATTATTTTCGATAGCTCCTGAATATAACATTATAGTATTTTCTTGTCGATTAAAAACTGAAGGTCCAGCAAACTAGGGTCTTCCTGCATACTGTATATCTTTAAAATGATATCTGTAGCTTTAGCCCGACCGTCCGCAAAGACAAATTGTATATTAGGATACTCTTGGGTTAGCCGTCGAACCTTATGGAAGATATAATCGGGACTAGCCTTGATATTCTTGCTAATATGGGGTAGCATGTTGAATCCAAGAGCATTGTTGATGGATTCTTCCACTAAGATAACTAAATAATTATTATCCTTTTGTGCTCTGACAATTTCTCTTTCGAATCTGTCGTAGCCCATACTTAAAGTCCCAATAAAGTCGGAAAGGTTCTTCCTTTCAACGTATACGTGATTCCACTCCGAATTCGACGCCCAATAATCGCCGTACTCCAGTTTAGTAATTAAAATCTGATCCGTCTTCCGAAAGGATAGAGCTTTTTGTTCTCGGGTATCAATGGTAATATTCAAAGGCTTTACTCCATACCTTAAAGCATTTACCTTATACTTGAATCGCGGCCTAAGTCCTATTTCTTGACACTCTCTATTATAATCGCAATGAGTCTCGTACCAAATCACGTTAGGAGAGCATAAACTTCTCAACTCGACCTGAGTGGGAATATAAGTAATCTTCCCTTGATCAAATCTATCCTTAATTAACCCTAACGAGTATTCCAGTGCTTCCGCTGGATTCTCTTTGATCCACTTTTTAAGCTCATTCTTATCATTAAAATCCGAGGTATAGTAGAACTCCCGGTTTTTAAATCTAATTAAATTACCCGTCAATTTAGAGCGTTTAGGAAGGTACGTCCAAGCATAGTCTGCCTCCTTAATATGATGTTCGCGCCAAAAGTGACTAGGCAGAACGTCCGCCTCGCCGCAAAGCTTGCAAACATCGTAGGTGTAAATCTTATCCATTACTGACTACAGTTAAATATTTTTGATATTTGCGGGGTATAGAAATAGCAGATGATTTATATAACCATTCTAAAATTTTCTTTACTTTCTTGGTCCCCTCCGTACAGAAACTGACAATTCCTGGAGAGCAATTTTTTATCTGGTAAACTCCCCCCTTAATTTCAAATTTATCCTTTAGGACAAGATGAAGGGCGGATATGAAAGTCACATAACCGGTGCAGCTTAGAGAAATAGAATTTTTATTAGGTCTTTTATAAATACAGCCATCTCCGTCGATGAATCCTCTTATAAAGTCTCTTAGATATTTAATAGGTATGTCTATTTTAGGCCAGCCTGCTTCATAAGTTTTATTTTTAGTTCCTCCCCAACTAGAGATCAATTCAGATAATTCTCTTGAATTAATAGCTAAGGTTACAGTGGGTTGAGTGTGAGAATTTAAATTCATTTCATACAATCTTTTAGTAGGTTGGATTAAATTTCTTAAATGGCTTAAAACTTGCCTATCCCTGTCTTGTAATGTAATTTTAACTACTCCAAATTTTTCGTCGTTATATCCATCAGCCCAAAATAAACCGAGAAAATACCAGAAATATTCATTTTTTTCGATCCAAAACGATTTATTAATTATATGAGTGGTTTTATATTTATGTGGATTAACTATTTTAATATTAGATTTATCTAAAAATCTTTTAATCTTATTTTTATCTCTATTTAAAACAAAGGCAATATCAGAAATTACTAATTCCTGCTCTGCGAAAGACATCATGTTAATTTTCTCTTCTTCCGTATATTTGCAAATCATGATATATGTTACACTATAAATCCCAAAAATACATAGTTAAAATCTTCCATTAACCGTTGATTAATTCGGATTTAGTAAATCCTAGTAATCTACTTTTAAACTCATCCATGCTCTCGATTCTGTCCACTTCATCTGCCACCGCTAGTTTGCGAAGCTCCGCATTACGCAGCATCTTCCTTCGCTCTTCTTCATCTTTCCACATTTCAATAACATTAGCCATGCTAATAGAATTGGATTGCTTATTCTTATTCCTGTCTGCTCTTTTACCATTTAGGTCCGCAATTAGAGCCTGTTGTCTTTTATCGCAGTTGTTAAGCTCATTAGTCTTAGCCGTAATCATTTCGGCTAGAGTCATAGACATTTTATTATCCGGGTCGCCCACGACTAACTCATATCTCTGATTCAGCATTTCCAAATGCTTATTAATTGTAATCATTTGGACGTAGTTCCACGCCAAGTTAATACAAAGGTTTAATTCATCGGGAGTAAGATCAGGTTTATCGTAAACAGTACGGACAAACTCTCCCTCAAAGATTTCTCGGTTCATTTTAGAACTGTACGAGTTAATCATCTGCAAGAATCGGGGCGACCTTAGGAAGCTAAGGATAGCCTCGAAGAATTTCCTTTGTTGAGCGTTAAGGTCTTCTACTACATAGTTAGTAAAGACAAAGCTGTTGACCTTTTCTACGATTTGCTTAAGTGTCCGGGCAGGAGAGTAAGTATCGTGAGTCTCATCGGCAAAAGACTTGCCTGAAACCTCAGGGGGGAGCGTTTTAAGGAAAGAATGAACTGCTCTTGTCTCTAAATTGAGCGGTCCTAAGCTTTTATTATTGAATAACGTCCTTGCCATCTCAGTCGATGACATAAACTTAGCGTTATTCGTAATAAACTCCTTATGTTCTGCTGATAGCTCCAGTTTGGGAAGCCTCTGATAGGCTGTAGGAACGGGTTCGCGCGGCCCCAAGTATTCTTGAACCGCCTTCCCTTCTTTAGACCGACCATCCAAACCCTCATCATTGAAAGCTCCTCTTACCAGATCAATGAATTTTACTTTATCCCAATTTTTATCAATGTATTCCTTCTGCTCTGGGTTCAGAATAACAGTCTTTGGTTTCTTATCTGGCTCGGACATACATTAATACAGTTCTCTCGCGATAACCTTTTTAGCTTTTTCTATGATGATCTTCTTAAGATTCCCAATTTGCTTATATCCCGGATTCCTATGTTGCTCCCCACTTTTATAATCCATTAAAATAGCGGTTTCTTCTTCTGTCTTGTTTTCTATGAAAAGATATTTATATACTCTATATTGAATAGATGTTAGAGCGTCCTTCATCAATACATGCAAAATTTCAGTCTTTGCTTCAACGTCGCTACTCTGGTCAGGCATATCAAAGACTTCCTGCGACCGCTTCTCGATAGAAAGGGGAAGCTTAACGTCATAAGCGTTCTTCCTAGTTCTCTGCCATTTAGCAAATAAAGGACATTCCGCGCACTGCTTACCGAAAATACGACAACGATCATCACCTTCGTTGGCATGACATCCGACGCAAGGCCGGGCGATATTCATGTAAAGGTTGCGAAGTTTATTCGTAATCTGCCGAGAGATTACCGTATTAACCCAAGGAAGGAATTCCCTGCCTTGATCCCATAACGGCCACTTCTCATAGATATGTATTCGGATTTCTTGTGCCACATCGTCAAAATCCATCCAAGCAATAGCCTTAAGCTGCCACTTGTACCTCCTCTTCTCGATCTCTCGATCAATTTCTTCAATTTTATCTTCAAATGAATGCATAATTATTCCTTAACCTTCTTTTTCCTACCTCTTTTCGCGGGAGTGGGTTTGCTCTCATCGCGGTGAGGTAGGGCTTCTATGGCTTCCTGAACTACGTCTTTTAAGCTAAAACTATCCGAACCTCTTACGATAACATCCTCTTCCCCCATTGGCTCTAATCCAAACTTCGCCAGAGCTTCGCGCCCCTTTACGTGAGCCTCTTCCTCTGGACTAGCATATACTTTCGCAACAGGTGGAGGAATAGGGGCTGCCGCCTCTCTAGGTTTAACTGCCACAACAGGATTATCAAAAAGCTTGTGACATTTGCTACAAACTCCGGGTTTCGTTGCGGCATAGGTAGTGCCGCAACCACAGGACATACAATATCTAATTGGCATATTACTTAATAGGTTTTACGGGTAAATCCTTGAATCTGCGAGAAATATATTTGCATAGTTCAGAACGCATTACGTCTTCCTCTTGGAACTCAAAGGTATGAATACCTTGGTATTTAGCTTCTTCGTTATTAAACAATTCAAACACTTCGTCGAATCCACTATTCTTAATGTCTGACTGAGAGGGATCGCCAATAATAAAAGTCTTACCAAACCGTCCGATACGAGTCATAAAAGTAAGCAACTCTTTTCGGGAAGTATTTTGCGCTTCATCCAGAATGATTGCCTTCCTATTCCAGTCCATACCCCTAAGGAAGGAGAAGGGGAAGGCATTGATTCGGCCCTCTTCTTGCAAATTCTTTAAAGCTTGAGGGGATAGGAACATTTCCAATTTATCAAAGAAGGGAATTAGGTAAGGCCGGATTTTATCGTCTGCGCTACCGGGAAGGTAACCCATCTTATTATCCGAACTCTCTACGACGCTTCTTACTAAAACAATGTCCGATACTTTCTTATCATTCAGCGCCTTTAAAACACTAAACACAGCAGTAGCAGTTTTCGATGTACCGGCAACGCCTCTAACTAAAATTAATTGAGTCTGTTTATCTGCGGCCAAAGCCAGCAAATCAAGTTGTTTTTCGGTCCAAGGAAGTTGTCGAAGCTCGACACTATTCTTTAATATTGGTTTCTGATGTACCTGCGGAGAAGTGTCCGGGGCAACTCTCGGGTGCTGTTTTCTTTGGCTCATTTAGTTTTTTTATATAGCCTATAAAAGCTATACTATAATATAAGCATTATATTGCTTTATTAAAGAGATAAACATCAGATTTACACTTTTCTCTTGACTTGGAGAATGTTTTATCGTACAATGGAGCGAAATGAGAAGAACTGTGTCCAGAAAACCCCGCCGGATGGGGAAGAAGCAGATTGCCGCTGCTACCGCTCTTTGGTACAAGCTTTGGAGCTGGCCCCAAGACTGTTTAACCGACGAGTACAAGAAAGCTCACGAGAATACCGCCCCATATCAAGATGATGACTTGCCCGAACTGGTTTTCCCGAAGCAGGAGAAGTCCACCGCCGATGATGTGATGTGGATTCTCGCTACCGATTCGCAGAAAGCTCTTCTGAAAATGTATTCCAAGGAAGAGGATCGCTGGTTCGACTTGTGGCTCAACTCGCCAGCGGGACCGGTAGAGGAATACTGCAAGCGTCACCAACTAAAGTTCCGTCAATTGTATAAGAACCTAAAGAAGCAAATTCTGGCGGTTTAAACCAGAATAATAAAATGAGAACGGCATACTGGCCGGATGTTCACACGAGAATTCGTCTCTTAGAGAAATTCTTAGATAAGGAGTATAATAACTTTGACCAATTCGTTTTTACCGGAGACTTTTTCGATGATTGGTACGATTCCGTAGAACAGAATCGGCAGACAGCCATCTTTTTGAGGGATAGATTACTTTATGATAGGAAAATTAAGGTAATTCCCGGCAATCACGACAACTACTACCGTTGGGCCGACAAATGTAACGCGATTACCGGCTCTAAGTTTAGTTGGGATAAGTGTGACGCTATTAATGAGGTACTTAAAGAAGACCATTGGTGGCTTTTCAGAAACTACACCTACATTGATGGTTGGCTCGCCTCGCACGCTGGCTTTGCTCCCTCCCTTTTCTGGCCTGCCATTCGTGGAGAGGACGGAAAAATCGACTTGAATCTTTTGGACCAGATTCTAAAGAGAGGGTATGAGCAGATTAGTCGGGGTCAGCCCCACTTCTGTTTTCTGCCGGGAGAGGCTAGAGGAGGAGACGATGGGACAATAGGAGGCCCCTTCTGGCAATGCTGGGAAGAGATAATTCCTCTTCCGGGCGTTAAACAAATTGTAGGGCACACCGCCCACAAGACTCCTAAGATCAAATACTACAATAAAGATGGACTATTGGTTAAGAGAAACTTCCGAAATGAGAAGGAGTACCCAGCCGATACCTTAGCGGTAGATTTAGATACCCATAGTAAGCATTATGGGGTAGTTACGGACGGTAAATTAACTGTCCATAGAACAGTTTTTATACATGAAGTTTAAAGATCAAAATGGTAATGAGGTAGATACAGATCAATTTCCAGATGCGAAAGCTTTAGTCTACGAAAGACTAGCGGTTTTACATGAGGAGTTAAAACAGTTTGGACTTTCCTTTGTTTTTGCCGTAAAGTACGATCATAGTAATGTAGTGGGCTCGATGTTCCTTGAAAAGGGAATGGACTTCGCAGACCTTATCGAATTTATTGATGAAAGGCTACAGGAAACGACTGACGGAGACTTTGCACTTAAAATACTAAAAACAGACAATTATGAATAATGATGATGATCCAGAGGCAGTTTTGAAAAAGCTGGACGAAATGTACCACCAAATTGAAGCTAAGAAATTAGCTGACTCCGAAGCAAAATTAAGTGCCGCAGACAAGGTCAGAACGCATCTACGAGAGGTAGAGAGGGCCGCGCAGGAAGCTCAGGAGAGAATTAAGAAGATGAATTTTACTTTTACTAGATCGGAAACTTCCGTAACCGAAGAGGCTCCTGTTCGACCTGCCACAAGGGCTTATAGCTCTGAGTATAAACCTTCTTGGAGCTACAATGATGAAGATTTGGCTTACCCAACTCCTCCCTCATACGGTTATGACGAACCACCCGCTCCAGTTAGAAGCGAGGATTTGAAACAGCCAGTTGACCCCGACGACTTGCAAAAAAATGCCGTTGTCATTGGAGGAAGCCATGACGGAGAGATTCACCCTTGGAATGACAATGTTAGACGTAAAGGACTATATCTTTACCCCAAGAATTCTAAAGCGAATCCTGCCGAAGTTTTACCTGAGGTTTATCAGGCTGTAATTCTTACGGATAAAGCTACAAGGAAATCCTTTCCCACCTTTATGTTAAAGGAAATGTGCCAATCTCAGGGTTTGGTCCCAATGATTAATAAAAACGGCTTCTCAATTTAACCAGTTTGTTAGCGCAGAGAAGCTACCAAAAAAGACGCGCTAACAAAACCACGCACAAGGCGCGAGAAACCACTTGCGCCTTTCCCCTATAGTGCTATAGTAAAGTATGAAGATACTCCCCCTCTTAATCTCGTTACTTTTGCCCCTATTTGCTCTCGGCACACCGCCAAAGGATTACAAACTTCAATGGCAGGATGAATTCGAGGGAAACAAGCTGGATGAATCGAAGTGGCAACTTACTTTCCCGCAACGGTGGGACGTTACAAATTCTTTAAAGAACTGTAGGGTCCATGACGGCACTTTGCGTATTATTGTAAATACGGAGAATGGAAAGCATACTAGCTCCATGATTAGTACGGAAAAAAGTCTTAACAAAACTTATGGATATTGGGAGATAAAGGCAAAGTTTAATGATCAGCCCGGAACATGGTCGGATGCGTGGCTCTATACCCGCAAAATGGAAAATGAAGAGAAGGGAGTGGAGATAGATATTTTTGAACATCGCTTTTCCAATTACGAAAAGAATATCGTCGAAAGTATTATGTCTTATGGGGTCTTCTATGGAGGGTATAACGGCAAGGGGTATACTAAAGGTAGTTACTTTGAGTTAAACCCTTGCCTCCAGTGGCATACCTTTGGGCTATTGGCGACACCCGAGAAATACGTTTGGTTTCTAAATGGGCAACAGGTCGCGGAAATTAAGGATACCCGTGATGAAGCCCTCTTTATTATCCTGAGTACTGAACTTCATAACTTGAAGGGCGTAAAATGGGTGGAGAAACCAGTTGATTTCTACAAACATGAAACTATGGAGGTAGACTACGTTAGGTATTACGAAAAAGAGAAGAAGGTGGAGTGGGCCGCGCCTTTTGCGACCCAGCCTTTAATTACAAAATGAAAGTTTTTCACAGACAATTATGGATACAGTCCGGAAACAAAGAGATATCAAGTTTAGAGTTTGGGATCATGGGGATGACAGGGTTAAAGGCGCGGGCATGATGCATTTTGATAACGAATTCGCCATGAGGGCGAGGCGGCATCCTGAGTATTATACTGTTCAGCAATATACGGGAGTAAAAGATAGGAACGGGCGGGAAATCTACGAAGGTGATATTATTGAATATACCCCCTTCAATCAGCAAGACTACCGAGGAACGCGGAGTAAAGTTCCAACTTTGGAATCTTTTCATTGGTTTTCTGAGTTAGCTGATATGCTAGAAATGGATGCCTCTTGTGATATCCAAGTAATAGGAAACATTTTTGAAAATCCAGAATTATTAAATGAGAAGACAAACTAACGACCCTGAATATAATCGGGGATATGATGCGGTACTAAACGCAATTAAATTGGGTAGCGACGTTCAGGAATTGTATGATCAGGCAGAAGGATCGTATACTGATGATGCCTTTGACAAAGGATGGAAGGATAGTTGTGTAGACAACGGAGGGAGTGATGCTTTTTAATGAAAAATAATAAAGATCAAATTGTAGGAAGACATTTTTTTGAGTTTAATCCCACTGACAACAGTGGAGAGGGATTAACTCTAGTTACAGAAGTGCTACAAAACGGGGATGGGGAAGATGGTATTTTCTTGAATCAAGAACTTACTCTCCAATCTTACTGTAATGCTGCATCCTTTGTTCTAATGGGGACTACATTAACTCCAACAAAACTAAGGCAATTAGCGGACGAGTTAGAAGCAGTAATGGACCATGCGAGGAAAGTGCCGGTATCTACATGAAATCCGATGAATACAACTCAGGTTACTCTGCCGCCCTTCGGGCAATTCAGAGAATTGAAATAGAAAAGGGATACGATAAGGAGCAAATTGCCCTTGAAATGTTTACCTCAACAGAAACAGATTTTAGTAGAGGCTGGAAACAGGCTTGTTTAGACGTGACGCAACAAAGAATAGATTATGGCTTGGCAAAAATCAACTAACGAGAATAAGGTTATCGGCAAAATTAAGCGCGAAACCGAGAAGGCATACTTAATTATTGCGAAAGACGCGCCGAACGGGCCGGGTTTCCGAGAATATTGGGTGCCGAAGAGCCAAGTGCTCTCAGAAAAAGCAGATAAGAAGAATGATGGGTGTTTAGTCTTAGGTTTATCCGATTGGATTTTCGATAAGATGGAACCTAGCTCTCCTATTGAGTTTCAGGACTTTGAAGGGGCCGTAAAGGGCGCTCCGGCCCCGAAACCGGGCGGGCGACAGTACGTAATGAGGCAGCCGCCCAAGAAAAGTCCCAAAGAGGTAGAAGAAGATGGGTATTTAGTACCTAATGACGAAGATATACCCTTTTGATAAGAAATGAAAGTCCTTAGATTTATCATTGCATTAGCTTTTGTTTGGGCAGTCTTTGCCTTCGCTCATTTTACTGGTCTATTCGCGTGGGAAAATAACGATAGATTCGGTTGGATGCAACTTCCGTACATCTATACCGTGTCTGGAAGTACAATTGCATTATTTACATGGGCTACAATAAAAGCGAGAGAGTAAAGTTACCGTTTTCAGCCTTAAGAACCCTCTAGAACCTGTTTTATAGTAAGCCAGTCCCTAAAATATCAGACGAACCACCGCCCCCTGACGGGACATCCGTAACTGTAATCACTGGAGCGTAAGTACCTCCACCTTGAGCAAATCCCGGATCAGCGGAGACGGCTCCGAGAATGGCACTGGTCTGCGCGTAGTAGGGATCAGTCCCGGTAATTGCACTAGAGAAGGCAATAGTACCGCTAGGCGTATAAGTACCGCCAGTAATACTTCCTGTTCCGTTTGTGAGATTCGTTCCATTAAAAGTTCCCCCATTGATTACTCCATCGTTCACCAAATCCGCTCCAGTAAACGTTCCTTCATCAATCGTTCCAGTATTGATAAACCCGGACCCACTGAAGACAGCAGTCCCGTTAATCTCGCCGCCGGCGTCGTTGGTAAAATTCGTCCCAGTCCACGTTCCCCCACTAATTACGCCCGAGGTTACGTTAGAGGACTCTGTTGCACTGAACGTACCTCCGGAAATTGCTGCACTGTTCGTCACGACTCCGTTGAAGGTTCCGTCCGTAATAGTCCCGCCGTTCGTAACGGCACCGTTGAAGGTGCCGAGCGAGATTGTCCCCGTCGCACTGTTCGTGACGGTAAACATACTATCAAAGGTTCCGCCAGAGATAGTGAGATTATTGGTTACGTCAACGTCGAAGGTTCCCCCCGAAATGGTTCCATCATTATTCATCGCGACGATACTGATCGTACCTCCGCTGATGTTTCCAGTAGCGTTGTTAATTACCCCGCCCCCGAACGTTCCCCCGCTCAAGGTGCCTTCGTTTGTGACAGTGAGGTTAAAGGAACCCAAACTGATCGTCGCCCCGAAAGCATTGGTGACATTACCTTCAAAACTTCCGCCAGTAATTGCACCGCTGTTGGTGACGGTACTATTAAAGCTGCCGCTGCTGATGGTTCCTCCGCTGTTGTTGGTCACATCACTATTAAAAGTCCCGACACTGATCGTCCCGCTATTGGATATACTCGCTTCAAAAGTTCCTCCGGAGATAGATGATCCAGAGTTAACTTCCACGTCATCCGTAAAAGTACCCCCATTAATGATCCCGCCGCTTGTTAAAGCAACCGAACCGCTAAAGTTTCCACTCTCGATGCTTGCTGTAACCGAGATATTGATTGCACAGGAGCCTGCTCCTAGGTCAATCGTAATGCTGGAACTAGCGGTCCCGGATTCACCGTCAGCGTAAAGAATGTCGTCTCCAGATACAGGGACGGCGCTGTTGGGAAGCGTAGCCCCCGAGTCTTGAAACCAATTGCCGACATTGGACCAAGTGTTATCGATGGCGGCTAAGAAATATAGAGTCATGTGTGTAAAAAGTAAGAATTACTTGCCCCCAACAATCGTGGTAAGCATCCATCCGCCGCTTATGTATTCCAACTGAACAATGTAGGCTTTTCCGCTTTCGAGCGTCTTTCCTACTCCGTTATCAAACGTGCTGTCTGATGGAATGAAGATTGAATCATGCATTTTCAAGTTCCTTGGGGCTCCGCTGGCTGTGATGTGTACCTTGTACTGATCCCCGGAAGCAGGGGTTCCCCCCGGTACTGGAAGAACATAGTCTGCACTAGCAGAATAAGTAGCGAACTCTTTCTTTCCCGGAAGTCCTAAAGTAGTACGGGCTGCTGCTTCGTTAGCGTCATCAAGCAATGTTAACGCAAAAGCTGAGGCAGTTAGTGGGGGCACCCAAGAGCGAGTGCCATCACTAAGAGAAGAAAGAACGTGTCCGTTAGTGCTAGGATTTCCCAAACTGCTCTCTTTAGAGCCAGTTAAATCTTCTATATCACCGTAAACTTCAGTAAAATTAGCTTCTACCTTAGTAAATGCTGATCTTGCTGTATCTCCACCCTCGCCAGTCGGGGAACTGCCTAAGTCTATAGTTTGTTGCGCCATAATATTTTATATAGTTACACCAGCTTTAGTTTTTGTAGAACCTATTTTCCAGATTTTTGATCCTGCATACTCTCCAAAAATTTCATTGCCAGTATTATTATCAGTTTCCATAGTAATAATTAGATACTTCTTTAACGAATCTTCTTTTTCCTCTAAGGAAACGGTATAGTTTGGTTTTATAATGAACATAAATTAAGAGTCTACTCCTGCATTTACACTTGTTGAACCAGAATTCCAATCAGTTGATCCAGATTGTATCATATTTTCTTCCTCTAATTCCTCGCTCTCCCAACAATTATCTGTAGTTCCCGTTAAAATTAGGCACTTTTTAGCAAACTCTCTTTCAATTTTCTTTTTCTTATGAAAGTCGAAATTAAAGCTTCCACTTTCGTACTCAGCGCGGAATTGGACTAGATCAGCTATCGTATGAGCCAATTGGTGAATGCGACTTTCAATAAAATATAGTGATCCTTCTTGGTACATACAATCATTTACACACAATCCTATGCTAGAAATTGAAAGAAAATTCCTCCCAAGTTTAACTATTCCTGAATTGATAGAGGCCGGGAAGCTACAGCAGGCCCGAGAGCCGAACGAAATTATCCAAGGCTATCTAAAAATTAGCAAGGAGGAGGAGGTTAGGGTATCGCATCGGGGATTTTTAACCTTTAAAGCCGGTTCGGGGCTGGTTAGGGAAGAAAGGATCGTGGAAATTGGTGTTCCTGCCTTTGATATACTTCTCCCTCTTTGCGGAGATAACGTAGTGAATAAAATTAGACACTACTATCACTATTCAGTAGACGATAGTAAAAGATATAGTAAAAAATACCTTCTCGAAATAGACAAGTATCTAGGATTGGACGCAGGGTTGGTTACTGTAGAGATTGAATTTCCCAGCGAAGGCGAGGCTGTAATCTTCAAAGCCCCAAAGTGGCTAGGTCGCGAGGTAACAGGTATCAGAAAGTATCAAAATAGTTATTTAGCCGGTAAGAAAAACGGTCTACCCGTCTGCACCCGGCTTTCCTGAGAATATCCACATTCAGGCCAGCGCCGCCCCTTAATAAGTGTAAACAAAATATATGAATATCCATATTGAAGGACAGGGAGTTTTTGGTAAGTTCTTAGCCGAACTGTTACCTCAGTATGGATTTACGATTGATATCGAAGCTCCTGCGGTTATACTCGCAATTCCCTTTTCAGGCTATCAAGAAGCAGCCCCTAGATTTCAAAATAGATACTTGATTAATGTATGTAGCGTTCAGTTGCCATCCAACGATATCATTTGCAGAAGTACCACACACTTTACAGGTCTTCACCCATTATTCGGGCCGCGCACCCCAGAGGATAAAAGAAGTTCTATCCTAACGCATACTTGCAAATGCTCTTTAGAGGAAGAGTTTCTACCCTTGTGGGAGAAAATCTCAAAAATTATCAAAATGGGGCCGAGTCTACACGACTACTCAATGCTCCATACCCATGTAGTAGCTTTGAAGGTAGCTGAATTTGCGAAACCGCTGATTAAAGATGCCGAAGGTATTGCAGATGATCTAATTCCTCATAGCTTTCGTCTTTTGCGGCAATTTGTCCAGACTTTGGAGGATATGCCAGAGGGGACAGTTAATTCCATTAAGGCTAATCCCTATATCACTTAATCTTTAAAGCACAATAGATAAATTATGCAATCAGTTAAACTAGACGAAATACATGGGTACGCAAAGACAGCTTTGGAGCGGGCCGTAAGCTCAGGTAATAAGGAAGCGGTTGTTCTGGCCGAACACTTAATTCAAATTATTGAGTCTTGGGCTGACGAGAGGAAAGAGGCAAAGCAATTTTATGAGGAGCTTAAAAATGAGCTTTAATTTAAAAGATGCTTTAGAGCAAATAAAGAGGATGATTAATCATAGGGGTGGGTCTACGGATAAAGTAAAGGTAGAGAATGCCAAAGCTCGGGAAGAATACGTAAGGCGGTGGCCCGGCGCTAATAAAAGGAGATAAAAAGATGAAAGTTAAAATTGAGTTTGAGTTGGACCTATCTGGTACTTCTTACAATATAGAAAATGAGAAGGGGTTGCAGGCGGGTCTGCAAGAGTTAGGTAGCTGGTTTAATGGTTTGCATTTGCATTCCTTTGAGGCTAAGATGGATATGCTAAGAACTCTTAAGGATATGAAGTATGATGAAAGAACTTTAGCTGCCTTGCGCGCCCACTATGATGAAGTGGAAAGGATTAGTTCCCAGCTTTTCAATAATTATAAAGTGGAAGGAAAGATGGAGGATGGGAAAAGTTTCGTCTTTACCCATAAGGAACCGGGCTATAGAGAAACATTAAAAGTGGAAGAGAATGAAGTTATTACTTAATCCCTATATACAACTCTTCATCACTTTTTCGGCCCTATTAATTTGTACCCTATTGTGGCGGGCGCGGCCTGAGGATAGTAGTTTTTTAGCCTTTTCTCTAAGCCTCTTAGGTTTTTTACTTGTTGGTATCCATGTAATAAGCTCTAGGAAAGTATAACCTCCGGGATTTTTTTAGAAAAAGCGAAAATAGACCTGAGAGGAAAAGGCTATATTGTAAAAAGGGGGGTGGGGGTAAAGACGCGCTAGGGTTAGTTCCTGTATTTTAGGGGAGACTGATATAGAGTACCACCCCCGCCGCTCGCGGATTCTCACTTCTGAGAAAAGCAAAAAGCCGTACCCCCATCCGTGATATATCACTCTTGCGATAGCCTCTAAACGCGCGTAAACGCCCCTTCCTGCCCTTGCAACGCGCTTTGGCTATCGTGAGACGTTCCAAGCGTTGCAAGGGCACTAGCAGCGTTCCTATGCGGCTTGCAAGGCATCGCACGGGGAGCACACGCGCACAAGGCGCGCCGGCGTATGCAAGCCGCGCACAGTAAGGGCGCGCGCGCTTGGCGCGTGCTCCGCGCAATAGTCGCAAGGTGCAGGTGCGGCTTTGGCCGGCACTTGCTTGCCATTCCACCCGAACCGGGCGCGCAGCGTGGTGCGGATAGCTTGTGCGCGCACCTTAGCCGGAAAGAGCGAAGCGAAGCGCGCGCCCTTGCTACGCTCACGCATAAGCGCGAACCCGCTACGCATAGAACGCGCAAGGGTTGCGGCTTGATTGCGACATTGCGGGTGGATTGCTTGTGATAAGGGGAGGCGCGCGATAATAGCGGCTTGTGTGTCTTTATTCGGTTTCATGTATCAGGGTTTTATCGGTTTTACTTATCTTATTCGGATTCCCCTAAGAGGGGAGCTAAGCGAGCGCACCCTAAGGCGCGCCCGCTACGCTCCACCCTTTAGACAATCTCGGTATCGATATCGATATTGCACGCGACACCCGCGCCGCCGGCATCCCCACTCTCCCCACTGGCCAGCGTTTCCCCACTGGCCAACAAGCGAGCGGCGGCAGTCTGCTCGCGCGCTTGCTCCCCTTCCCCATACGTGGCGCGCTCCTCATTCGTCATCCTGAGGCGCTTCCCGCCGTTGATCGCTTCCCACTTGGCTAGGTTCGCCCCCTTCCCACCCATAGCGGGCGCGTGCGAAGCGTTCTGCGCTTGTGCGGCTTGTGCGATGGCGGGCGCGTGAGTCTCACGCAAGGCTTGTGCGCGCGCGATCAACGTTTCCAGTTCGGCCATGCTGGGCGCGGAGACTGCGAAAAGGTTGTGAATCTGAATTGAGAACATAATGTTTTAATGGTTTTAGCTTAGGGGGCGGATTGAACGCCCCCCTTGCTAGGGTTGCTTACACACTGGCGGGAAGCCCAGCCTCTTTCGCCAGCTTGGCGAGTTCCGCCATCTTACCGGACACCACCTTAGCGGGCGCGGGTTTGCTGGCCTTCTTGACGGGCGCGGGCGCGGACTTCGCGGGTGTTCCCTCTTTCGTCTCGCCGGCGGGTGCTTTGTCGACCTGGGTGACGGGTGCAGGCGCTTCGGGTGCAGGCGCTTTGGCCGGCGCGGGCGCAGCTTTGTCACCTTTGGCCAGCCGCGCGGCTTTCGCGGCTTTCTGCGCTTCACTCAGCGTGTGGAGATAGGTGCTCCCCTCTTGAGTCAACGCCTTGCGACCGTTGGCCAGCGTTTGCGCCAAGCCGAGCGCAGAGAGCCATTGCAGGCGATATTGGGTGGTTTTCATCGGCTCCCCGCACGCATTGGCAATCTCCGTTACCTGCTTCCCCTTGGTATCGCTCCCCATAAAGCGAAGCGTCGCAATGTCCACCCAACGCAACCCGAGCGGATACCGCGCCACGGTGTGACGCTTGGAAATGTCAATGTGGTGCAGTTCGCCGGCGCAATAGGCTTTCGCCATCGCCAGAGTCACCCGCGCGCCGGCGAGCAAAGCCTTGTTGCGAAGCTCTGGGCAAAGCTCTTGAGTGATTGCGCGAGCATTCGCCCAGACTCGGCTTTCCAGATAGTCGACGGCTTCCGGGTCGATTTGCACTGCGTTCTCACCCTCGCAGAGCGCGAGCCGGATGAGACCCTTCTTTTCGGATTGCGAGTAGGGAACGAACTGAATCGCCGAGCAGCGGCCGGTCGGACCGAAGAGCGCCGGGTCTTTTGCCGCCAAGTCTTCGTTGCTGGCGAACAACCAGAGGTGTTGAAACGGGTTCGCCGGGAAAATGCATTGATCCGACAGCCGCACGTCTTTGATTTGCCCGCCGGTTTCCAGAATCGGCTTGAGCATGTTCCGCACGCGCTTGTCTAAGTCGTGCGACTCATCGAGAAACATAGTAGCCGGCCGATTCGCTGCGTGTTCAGTCAGCAGCGTAATCAGCTGCGGGCGGGTGACGTTCGAAGGGATTTCAACGAAACGATGCTCCCCGGCGTGAATTTCCTCGCGCGCCGCACCGATCAAACCCGCGAAGCGAGTCTTTCCGAGCCCGGCGTGTCCGTCGAACTGGAGCGGGCGCAACGGAAGCGCCAGCCCGCGCGCTTCCAAGGTGAGCGTTTCGTTCATCTGGCCAACGGCGGCCTGCTGTCCGATCATTCCCGCAAAGAAGTTCTTCACGGCAATGCGGGCGGAAGTGGCTTTCGGGGTTGCGATGTTTTTGGTCATATACTGATTTTATCTAGTTGGTTTGTTTGGTTTGAAGTTGAGCCGATTTCCGGCCCGGCTCTTTTCTAGGGTGTCTTCGTGATGCACGCAAACGAAATCTTCAACTTTCTTCTTTAATGTATCATAAGCAATCATTGAAAAACGCGAAAACCCCTGTAAAAACGCACTTTTTCGGCCTTTTCAGCGACCACACTTTTTTTAACTTTTTAATAAAGGAAATGGCTTTGTAATACAAAAAAATACAATTCTAGGCGCATTATAAAACAATTCGGGCCGCTCCGGAGGGGGAAAACCGCGCTCGACCTTATAATTCCCCACCTTTTGCTTAAGGGGTTATAATGATTTTAATTATAATGCGGCAGTAGTCAATGCCGCGTACCTCGGTAGTCAAGGTGCCCCAAGCAAGATACCTTGACATCCAGGCGAGCCTTGGAGACTTAGGCTGACCAAGGCGCTTGCGCTCTCTTATTTCGCTTTTATTTCTGTAGCCCCCAAGCATATTATTACGGAAAAAGTTGTGTCCATACTGGCCCATTTCGCGTGTCTTTATTACGAAAAATGTCGGTCATTTTTAATCTTTTTGTGTAAACTATAATGCTTCGACTTAACATTGGCTCTAAAAGAGATTGTGATGGCCATGACAGGATCAAAAGCAAAAGAGTAGGTAATGCGTGAGCTTTCGGGCCGTATTACAAAAAAAAGAAAGCGGATGGGAATTGCCCACCCGCTATTTTCGTTTTCTTTTATTTGCTCTATCCCCTTTATTTAATGCAAGGACAAAGCTCCCGCTTTAGTCCAGCCAAGTGAAAGGCGATGCTTTTCCCTTTCCAGAGTTTCACGATGATGCATTCGATATGTAGTAGTATGCGATGGGGTCTGTTTATACTAGAAATGTACTTCAAATACCGAATGAGTCCACGCATTTTTTTAACTTTCTATTACCGCCACAATAGAGGGTAAATACTTTTACACCGGGCGCGGCCCTAGCGTCCCTTCCCCCCGCAAAAGAAAAACCCCGATGCACCTTTCGGCACACCGGGGAAGCTTTCTCGCCTTTGGATTTGGTCGCTGGTCTGCGCAGACTCTTTGAATTGTCTAGCGACTTGCGCGGGCTCGTTACGTTTTTAACTACTTTATTTTCGCTCTCTAGCGGTTTCCCAAGAGAGGGGATTTAATCCCTTTATTTGTCTAAGTAAAGTGTGGCGAGACTATTTTCACGTTCACTGAGAAGTCCCGCGTTTGCAACCGCTTCGCTTCTACTCGACCCGTGATTTACTTCGTTTCAGATCGCTTCTACTTTGCTTTCGACTTTGGCCCTTGTTAGCGGGCTCGTTCGTTTTACTTGCGACTCTAATATAGCACGTGGTTTTCATCACGTCAAGAACTTTTTTAAAGAAAATGCAAAAAAGTTTCCTGCGCGCTAATTCTCCATTCCGGGCTATTAAAAACGATTATTCGCCATTATGGGCGATTATCGCGCGTACCTAGGTAAAGTGTGGTTTTGCACTAGGGAAAACACTTCATTTTAGGTGAAAAAGCCCCTAAGGGAACATAATATAGGTAAAAGGGAGCTAAAAGGAGCAAATGTGGGCTAAAAGGGGGCATTTTACGTGTTTATTTGGGTGGAATGATAAGGTAAAGACCACACCAGACGCGAGAAGCTCGCGAGAAGCTCATAGTATTTCCTCTATATATATTCCTTATATGTTCTTTATGTATTTATCTAGGTAAAAGTACCTATTTTATAGGGCCGCGAAATGCGGTCCTTTTATTAGCTTTGTGGGACAAAGTGCTTTGTACTACAAAGTAATCTAATAAGACACCTTTAACTATTGCTATAATAGCCTATTAGTATTACTACAATAACGCAAGAAAGGCGCAGCTTGGGCCGCGCCTCTCTTATTGCTCTTATTAGATTAGGTGTAAAGTATTTTGTCGATTCGGTCGTTCGCGGCCTTCATCGTCTTGAGGATTTGATCCCATTTGTTAAGGCCCGCAGTTTCATATCCCTTCGAGAGTTTCTCTGACGCCTGAGCCATCGCTTCCCGGATTTTTCCTTCCAAGGATTCGAGGTAAGTTTCGGCAGCGACCGAAAGGATTCTGTTTTGTTCGTTGCGGGTTTGTTGATTAGCCATAAGGTGATTTCAATTTATCACGGACAAATTTTGTACGCAAACTTTTTCTTTGAAAATTTTTACTACAGAATAAAGACAGCTACTTTAAATTTTCCTTCCAGAATAAAGTGCCTATTATGAATTTTCCTCCTAAAATAAAGGCACCCTAACGCGAGAAACCCGGCTTTTGGGCCGGGCTCTCGTTTTATTTGTTTTAGAATTTAAGCGGGCCGATAAACCGAGCGTCTTTATCGAATCTTTCTTTAGATTTGTATCCGCTGACATTCTCCCAAGTTTCACGATCATCGTGGAGTTGATAGATTCTAGGGGTGGACCAGTAAGGTCGTTTCACTGCGTAGAAACCGGGAACAGTAACTTTCTTTTTGAGTTTCATTAGTTTTTATCGTTGTTATTAAATTAGTATTTAATTTGGATTAAAGCTCTTTGTAGCTCCTTTCGGTATGAATCTCGGGCTTCCGTTGTTCTTCCCGGATACGTCGGGCGATCCTTTTCGCTTCGCGACTGTCGCGAGCATCGAACACTTCGGGTTTGCGCCAAGCAGAGTAGGCAATGACTTTCATTTTTTTTTATTCGTTTATTAGCGACGCGATTGAATTTGAACCGGCAACCATTCCTTGCTCCCCTTGCGCGCCCCAAAGAGGCCGATTCCGAGATATTTGACCGTGAAGCCATGAGCCATGAGCTTGCGGACGGCGTAAAGTTGCGTGGAGGGTTTCGCTTTTTCGATGGGAGTAACCATTTTATTTGTTTTTAGTGGTTGAGCTTAGGGTCGAGGCCAGAGATTTTCGCGGCCTGCATGAGGATTTGCACGGCGTCGATCACCGCGAGGACGCTTTTGCCGGTGAAGAAGTGCGCGGCGACTGAGACCTGAATGGTGGCCAGTTGGGGCGTAGTCCACGCCACGAAGCCGCCGGTTTCGATGGAGGAATGTTCCTGCCCGTCGCGATGGCTGGGCATGAGAAGCGAAGAGAGAACGCAGCTTTCGATTTCGCGCGCCTTTTCTTCGGGCGTTTGGCTATAGAAGGGCGCGAGGAATTTCGAGACGAGTTCGAGTTCGCGGGGGTCGATTAGTTTTTCGTGGTTTTTCATAAGGCAATTCTAGTTTGCCTCACTTTTTGAATCCGCGCAAGCAAAAAGATAACTTTTTTTAAAACTTTGTTCCCAGAATAAAGAGCCTACTTAAAAAAAGAAAGAGCGCGGATTTCTCCGCGCTCTTCTTTTACTCGTTTTACTTTACTGGACTTGCGCCAGTCGCGCGCGGCGCTCATTCACCTGCCGATTGAGGGTTTCCCACTCGCGCCAGTCAGCGTCCTTCCATTTGCGCTCTTTGGCTTCCAAAGCCGCCTTGCGCGTTTCCAGCGTTTGCAATTCGGAGTCGATCCCGTTGCTTTCGTTTTTCCACGCTTCCGTTTGCAGTCCAGTCGCGAAGTCGAGGGTGGTCGTCATATTAGGGTTTATTTGGTTATTTGGTTTAGTTAGTTTAAAAGGCAGACGCCTTTGCGAGGCCCGCCTTTAGTTTTACTTTTTACTTATTCCCGTGTGAGGTTTTTGGGGTTTTTGGGCATCCACCAGCAATCCGTATCAATATAAACAATGGAGCCGTGCAACCAGTCAGTTTTCGTGAACCCTTTCACTTCATGGCCCTTAAAAACAACCCCCTGATCGTTTGTGTAAGTTACCCTGTCGCCCGGTTTAAGGTCGCAAGGCAAACAGGGCGTGCTTACCATATCTTGTGGAATTTTGTCGGGGTTTTTCATAGGTGATTTTACGATAATCGAAAAGAAAAGGAGTGTCAAGAATTATTTTTACATAGCGGGCTGATATTTAGTCTTTATTCATGTAACTTATAATATGGAACTTAATTTAAACCCTGAAGTATATAACGAAGAAAACAAGAAATTTTTTGAAATGCTTATTGCTAATAAGCTGGCTGTCAGGTCAACTGATACAATTTTTACTCATATCCCTTATCAAAGACCTACTCACCTTATTACTCGCGGAGAGGATGGATTTGATGTCGTAGAAAGAATCAGATTTAGCTAAACTCTAAATACTTAAAAGCCGCTGAGGCGAACCCCAGCGGCTTTTAGTGATTTTTAAGTTAAGTTAAAACCCGAAACGTTCCCGGCAGATTGGCCCGATGCCAAGCTCAATCGAAACGTGATTCGTAAGTTCGCGTCCGCAGCAGGAGCATTCCCCCGTTTCGCGCCCGTAGGCGATGATCGCTTGAAGCGGATCGTTCGCGAATTGCTGGAGATATTCCGCCACACCTTCCGGGCAGCCATCCACCGGCTTGAATTCGCCCGCTGGCGTCACCTTGCCAGAGTAGATGTCCCCCTCGCCGTTGCCGTCGTTGATTTTAACGTAAATATGATCCTTATTATTCCCAGAGTCCGGCGCGAGCGAGAGGATGATTTTGCGCCCGTTGCTCTTGAGTTTGATGCGCGGCTTTTTCAGCCCCTTGGCTTTCGCCTGCTTGAACATGGTTTGGATGCGCGCGAAGCCAGCGCCCACCGTGATCGCCGCCGTAGCAGTTTTATTGGGATTAAACTCCTCGGCTTTCTTATAAAACCAGTACACTTGCGCGCCGCGCAGGCTCTGATTTTGGCCGTGGAAAATGAGCGAGCGGATGAAGCCCGTCACTTCCGGCTCTTTGTGCGGCAGCAGGATGGCGATGGCTTCCTGCCGGGTGAGTTCGCTGGAGACTTTGGCGTTGTTTTTCGGATTGATGTAGATCATAAGGCGACTCTACTTTGGCCGAAAAGAAAACGGGACGCAAGAAAAAAGTTAAAGATTAAGATCGTCGCTTTTCACTCTTCATAATCCTCACTCGGTTTCTCTTCCGGATTTTTTGAGTCCGCCCGCGTGATGCTGATTCGAGGATTGAGAGCGAATACGACAAGAAGAATTGTAATGGCAATGAGGATTTTATCCATAAAGGGTTAAAGTAAAAAATGTACTGAGTTTAACTTACTTTCGGCGTAGCTGACCTACGCTCAGGCTTCTAATTAATTAGAATTAGTTTTATCCTGTAAGTAAGTTAAACTCAATCCACTTAAATTCTCTTTCCGAGCTTAGAAGGCCGCTCGCCACGTTTTACGGATCATCGGGGTTGATCAGTTTCCCCTCACCTCTAATCGTGGTACGCGATGGGGCAGTTTTCTCCCACCCTCTAAGCTCTGCGCTGGGTGCAAGAGCCCCAGACTTTTTCTCCCGGCTTTTTTATTCCCGTTTCTTAGACGGAAGGTCGCTCTCATTTCAGTTAAAACTTAACGGGATATTTCGTTTTTTAAGTCTTATGAGCCTTTTTATTGTTTCGCTCCCGTATCTACCTACTGCGCTCCGCAGAGTAGCCTGTGAGTCATTTTCTACTTATAGACTCGTCCGGGTGACATCTAATCGAAGAGTTTTAATAACATTAAGCCGGAGAATTAAAATTTAGCGGTGGGCTGGGTTATTTTTTCTAGGATGACAGCGGCCTAGTCCTTGTCTGTTCAGCAATATGAGGTTTTCTTTAAGCGAGGTTTCATGTGCGTCCGCGTTTGGTTCGCTTGCGGCGCGTCCTTATCTTACTGAATCCAGTTTTCTTTGTCAAGAACTTTCTGAATCTTTTTTAAAACTACTTTTCAGGAATAAAGGCCCTATTTATTTTAATCACTTTTGCTCAGTCCACACCAGAAAGGCGATTATAGAATACGCCAGCCACCCTACAGGCCCGCAATAGTCAGAAAGAATCGCAGTAAAGGTAATCTCTTCGCTTTTCTCGCTGATGAGGATTGTTTCTCCAATTTCCTCCCGGTCCAAAAACATACCGACGGCTCCCACCGCGAGCCACGCGATGAGAGCTATACAAATTAGCACGATCATATTAAAAATTAAAAATCTCCGATAACGGGAATGGTATCGAAACCGACTTTCCAGCCGCAGTGTATCACGTAAGCCACTTCTCGACCGGCGTACCATAGCGGATGAAGGAGACTGTATTCTCCCGAATAATTATTTCCCGCAATACCGGAATCAGGTTCGGATTGTCGTTGGCGAGGATGGTGCGATTTGCTTTATTAAAGTTAAGGGAGCGTCCGCTTTTTGGACGCTCCCTCGTTAGTTTTTTATTTGTTTTAGTTTACGCTTCGACCAGATCGGCATCGCTCGGCTCGCCGTCGCCTTCCTCTAGGCGTAAGCCTCGCTCGTCAGCGGCGTCCCGGATGATACGCAGACGCAGGCGGGATTCGCCATTTTTCCTGCCCTTGTTCAACTCGATGTTCAACAGGCGTTGAATATCATCGTCGCTGATCGGGTCGCGGTTTTCCTTGCGGATGGCCGCGATGGTCCCGCCGTTCTCTTCGTCGGTTTCGGCGTCCCGATGGGGCTGGACTTGTGCAAGCGCGTTTTCCAGTTTGTCGATGGTGTTCGTGCGGCTGATCAGTTCGGCGATGGGGAGGCTTTGGATTTCAGTGGAGTTGGTTTTCATAAGGCGACTCCAGTTTATCACACGGTTTTTCGCGAGTCAACCCCCAAAATTCAAAAAAGTGAAAAAAGTTTTAAAAGGAAGAGAGGGGATAAAAAGCGGCTTTAAATCGGGTAAAGAGCAGTGCGCGTATACAAAGAAAGAAGCCAGCCCCCGCGTAGTGCGTGAGACTGGCTTCCCCCTTATGAAATTGTTATTTTATTTAAAACGCTTACCAGTTTTCCACGATAAAGCGGGCCATTTCCCCAGTCCACGTTTGAAGGCGGCGGTCATGCAGCCGAAAGGGAATCCCGGTGAAATTTCGGGCGATGTGTTCCAGTTCGTCGCCGTCTGCGCTGACCATGACGGGAAGCCCCTCATCGCTCCCCTCCAAAAGCTCCTCGGACATTAACCGTCGATCCCCGACGTGGTATTGGCGTTCGTCGCCGGTTGCTTGTGCTACGTAAAGAGCCATCTTATTATTTTAGTAGGTTGATTCGAGAATTTGCGTTTCGCCGTCCGTGAGTTTCCGGCTTTCCTCAATTTTCCAAGCCTTTTCCCGGATTTCCCGCCCGCAGATTGCGCGGACGTTGATTCGTTCGCCTTCCGTTCGGCAGGCTTCCAAGTCTTTGCGCATTGCAGCGGCGAGGGATTGAAGAGTGTGGGAAGCCATTTTAGTTATTTTATTAGACGTTAGCTGCCTCGGCGAGTGAAAGAATATCTTCGAAGCTGGTCGCCGGCCAGTCGTTGTACGCGGCGAAATTGCTTGTCGGATAGTCGCTTTTCATCGTCCTATCAATAGCGAGGCCAGAAAGTTTATCCACGATAGCGTGGCAATCATTTCCGTACACGAAATTGACGGCTCCCCCAAGGCAGGCGCAAACCGCCGTATCCAGAGAGCAGGAATTCCCTTGGCGTCCGCGATACATGGAACGCTTTGTCCACCGCTCCGGGTGTCCCCGGAAGAATTCCGCGACGGTTTTCGGCTTTGGTTCGATTGCGGTGAGAAGAGAGGGTTTCATAAGGTGATTTTATGTTATCAGACTCGCGAAACTGTGTCAAGCTTTATTTCAACTTTCTTTATTCCAGTTTTAACGAGACTAATTTGGGAGATACTTGCGAAACACTCCCATTTTCGAAAGCCACACGATAAAGGCCCGTTCCTTTAATAAAGTGGATAGTCTTTACCTTGCTAAGGCCAGCGGGAGTTTGATGCTCGTCGCCGACCTTAAACTGTTTATTAGGCCGGGTAATAAAGCGCGGCGTCATTTTCCCTTCCTCTTATTAATGATCTTAAAGAGCACAAGGAGGCAAATCATTTCCCTCCGCAAAGCTTTTTCTTCGTTAGACATAACCTGTTTTACTCGATCATTGCCATATAACTAATACTTTTAGAGGTATGTTATGCCGTTCCTGTAATCTTGGACTAGGGAATTTTAGAGATTCTACTATTAATCTAAAAAATGCTATTAACTATTTACAACAAAACAACCCCGCTATGTTATAGCGGGGTTGTTAATGTCGATTAAACCTCTTAGTTGCTCGCGGCGACCCGGTCCATGCTCCGGCGGCAGAGTTTCTTGAATATAAGGGGAGAATAATCCACCCTGAATTCGATGAACACGATTTAGGGTTTCTTTATTAAAGTCGTAATTTTCGGTCATTTGGAAAAGATATTTAACTGGTTTACGAGGTACTTTTTAACCTGATTAAAAGCCTCCTCTGGATAAACGTCCAAAGCGTAGTCGTAAAGGGCCATACAATATCGGGCATCCAGTTCCAGCCAGCTTTTAGTCGGCGCACCCTTACCCGTATTATCCGTTAAACGATCATAACAAAAGGTAAGTAAAGGAAGAAAGGTGTTCCATAGGTCCGCAAGCTCATAATACTCCTTTATTAAAAGAACTTCGCAGGGATTCGGCGGAATAAAAAGTCGCTTGGCATTATCCTTTTCCTTTGGATCGTAGCCATAGGATACTGCCGCGCAAGCGTAGGAAATGAGTGCCGCAGAGCTTACCGGGAAATCCCGATTGATACACTTCTCTTTCATAATACTTTATTAAAGTAAGATAATGCCGCCCCAAACCAATAGGGCGGCATTAACCTTATGACTAAAATAAATTATTTAACAGACTTTCGACCTGAGCCCTTGCAGGCGAATAAAGGGGCGATGGGGCGGCGCAGGCGTTGCGGTTCGCGCGAGGAAAGTCGATTTTAACTCCACTTCCTTATCGTTAAAACCAAACCCATAATTGCGATAATGGGACTCGATTTCGGCGTCTGAGCTCATTTCTGCCGTCATATCGGCCAGCCAGAATTTGATTTTGGAATCAGCAGGGAGATTGAGCGCAGGGATGACTCGCAAGCCAGCGGGAATTTCGACGGCGCGACCGTGCGGCAGGGTGTAAGATTGCTTTTTTGTGACTCGGGACATAAGGAAAAGGTGGTACAAAAGTTTACTCGATCAGAGCTTACTTGTCAAGAACTTTCTACACCTATTATTAATGAACTTTGCTCCGTTTATTACCGTGGAATAAAGGGTGCTTCTTTTTACAGAGACTCCCTCAAAGTCCATTTATCGGACTTATCCATGTAAATAAAAATAACAAAAGACCCGCGCCTTTCGAGCGCGGGCCTTTCCAGACGGCGGCAGCCGGGATTTTACTTCTTCTTCGCGGGCTTCTTGGCCGGTTTGGCGGCGACCTTGGCGATGGGGGCCTTTTTCAGGTTGATCTTGCCCGTCTTCTTCGCGGGGGCCAGCGCGGCCTTGGCCATCGGGGCGGGCTTGGCTTGCGTTTCGTAGTCGCCGAGGCCGTAATGGTAGACGCCCTCGATCAGCTTGCGGCCTTTGATGGCGGTGAAGCGCCGGACATAGCCGCCCGTGGAGGTACTGCTCGCAAGCTTGGCTTTGAGTTGATTTTCGAGTTCGGCGGAAGTACGGAGGCCGTTGTAATTAAGGGAAGGCATAAGGTGTGGGATTTGGAGTTTTTTTTGGTTTGCTTGTGACGAGTTCAGTTTAACAGAGAAAGTTTTTCGTGTCAAGAACTTTTTTCAACTTTCTTTTCTTTTTTTTAAACCGCCTTCACTGAGATTTTAACCTTACTTAAAGCGGCCAGATTAATTTGGCCGTTTTTATCCGTAAGGCTGGCGAGAGTCTTTTCCATCGCCTTTAGTTGGCGCAAAGCTTCCGTCTTTGTATCCCCCTTGCCGACGACGTTGCCGCGCGAAGCGTTCCAGCTATGCCCGATTTTTTTGTAGGTCACGAGCCTGAGAATTTTCTTACTCATTTTATTAGCGTCTTTACGCGCTTCCCCCTCTTGTGAGCAGGGACGGATAAAAGTAATCCAGCCATTACGTCCATTCACCATATATTGAACGCCGCCGCGTGCGTTATAGCCTAAGCCGCAAGAATAGGGGCCGCGCACGGTGCCGAGAGGAAAGGGAACATAAGACATTTTATTTAGATTTTAAATCGTATTGACGTGGTGATGTTTCCTCACGTCCTCCTCGTCTTTACAGACTATGATATGCGGCCCGCAAGCCGATGAACCTTCAATAATGACACCCGGAGCGATGGGATTGCGTCTCACTGTTTGAGAATGGACTCGTGCCTGTAGGATCGGGATAGACATTTAATTAAGAGAGAAAAGGGGTTTAAAAGTGCTATTGCGTTGAAGCGAAAGCATCCACCATGCTCGATCCACCCGACCGCCTTCGAAATGGAATAGCTTTGCGTAATGCATTAAAAAGTATTAATGAGATCGTAAAGTTTCTGACTCAGAGGACGAATTTTATCTGCATCCACTTTTAAGCGCGCAATAGCCGAACTCCACTCTCCTGCTTCCAAATCCTTCTCGGCCATCCTAATAGCCGTCAGGGATTGTAATTCGGGATTCAGTGCGATTTCCTTGATTACCCGGACTTGATTAATGGTCATATTTTTTATTTAATTAGAATAGGCTCGCTACCGCAAGGCAGGTGAATTTTGCAATGCCGTACCATTTCGGGCCGTCTTTGCTGAAAGATGCCGTTGTATTCTACCTGCTCAGAGGCGAAATGATGCGCGAGGAAAAGATCAGGTGCTTTAATACGCGCGTAAGGCTTAGTTTCGCCCGCGCGGAAAGCCTCCACGAGAAAGCATTCCACCTTTTTCTTCCGCCGCCAAAGGGCAAGGAGCTTAGAAAACATAAGCGTTTTTATGAGCTTAGTAAGTGAATACGAAGGTGTAACCGGCTTTAGTGCCGCCGCAAATCATTTCACCGGTCCATCCCCTTTTCTTACAAAGGGCGATTGCGACCATCCGGTGAGAATGTTCCTCGCTGTTTTCGTACCGAAAGCGGGGAATATCGAGTCCCATTTCCTCCGCTTCGCTGACGGACATGATGACGGAGCCCGCTCCATTGCCTGCGGTTGCTTTGATACGCAAATCGCGATGTTCAGTACGTGGAAGATATTTTGTTTCGATGGCAGTCATAAGGTATTCAAAGCTTACCTTAAAACTTTTTCACTGTCAAGAGAAATCTTCGACTTTTTTACTTCCCTTTTTAATCGTAATTCCAACGATCATCCGGCTTTAAAACGCCCCTCTGAGGAATCTTATCAAAGTCCCCTCTTTTAATCGCATCCCTTAAAGCAGTGCGGCTTTTCCCTTTAGTTGCCTTAACCGCTTTGCTAATTGCGCCATGATCCTTTTTAACGGCCAGATAAAAACTGTAAAGCTCCCGACCATTATAGATGCCAACGCACGTTGAGCCATCCCACAAACGGAAATACGTTTCGCCCTTTTTCGGGGTGACCTTCCTCCCACGACTTTTCCCCCAGCCATATTGACCCCCATTGTATTTATCCTCCAGCCACTCCCTTTCGGTGCCGTTGTCATATACCCGCCACCCTAACCTCTTGAAATATGTAACGGCTTCCGATGTCATTTTTTAATAAAGCGAGGTAGATAGATTAAAAAAGCAATACCCACCACTGGAGATATTATAAATCCGAAAATGAGTATTTCAAGTTTAAGTAAAAGCATTTAGAAGGGAGGAAGAGAATTCCGCCTGATCGTGGTCGTAGGGGGCCAGAAAGCTGCATGGCGCACTTTAATCCCCTCGTGATACCAAAGACCTGCTCGATTAGACTCTAACAGGGAATTAACTGCTTTATTAAGGCAGTCTTCGATCCATCCCTTATTAGCGAATATTTTCTGAATCTCTCCCACTGAAAGACCGTTGATGTGCTTACTGAGGACACGCTCAAGAACGTCCGCGAGCCTGTCAAGTTCCTTGGGAGTGTAATCGGAGAGTTTCATTTTAATAAGCCATAAAGTGGCAGCGGCTTCCGCTTCGAACGGAACAAGGCTTATTACCCTGCTGTCCAACAGTATTGCTGTAACCGCCGTAAAGTTATTTATTTAATTTGCCAGCCGACAAGGATGCCGATGATAACAATAAAGGTCATTTAATTAAGCACAGTCAATTCTTCGGTTGCGCGGAGGTAAAAGCCCATACCCTTCTCTTCCCCCTCAGGATTGACAGTCCACAATCCGGGCGCTAGGGTGTTTGTGCCGGGAAGCGTGGAGCTTTTATTTGGACCGTGAACAATTCCTGTAATCAGATTGTCCCGGGCGTCTTTTAGCGCGACCCGTTTGCCTGTGAGATTTGTGTCTTTTGTGCCCATGACTGAGTTTACCGTATCCGTTTTTCTTTGTCAAGCCTTTTCTTTAGTCTCCTTCTTATGGAGCTTATAATTAAAGTAGAGGCTGGCAATGTAAAGGATTACACAAAGGGAAAAGAGGGGTATCATAAAAAGGGGCGCAATTTACTGTCCTATTTTATTTATGGTTTGGACCCACGCTTTAAATAGGTGACCGATATTCCTTAGGGCAATAAAGTTTGAAAGCTTTAGTCCTCGGGCCGTTATGCGTAAAACGGAGAAAAAGTAGGGGTTAAAATTGGGATTTAAGAATGGCGATCAAGGCGGGCGTGTCTTCGTGAGGAATCATGGATTTACTTTTCCATCTACCTCCCCCATAAAAATCGGTTAAAATCACGGGCCAATCAATATCGGGGTGATTGACGCACACGCGCTCCGACCACTGAGGACTTGCGGCCAAAATACCGGGAAGGAAAAGGGTTGGCGGGCCTGAGCCTTCGCGATCCACCCAAAAGATGTTCCCGTATTTGTCTTTATGAAGATATTTCATTTTAATAGCCGTTTTATTAATTCTGGAAAGCGCCAAGCTTCGCGGCTTCCTCTACCTGCCTCAAAAGCTCGTCCACGATTTCCTCGGCGAGCGCCGCGCAATCCGTTTCGCGGTCGAGCGTCTGAACGGACCAGTGAGGGTGCGAATAAGCGCCGCCCGTATAAGAGTTGTCCCCCGTCTGATAATCCCAGCTTTCGCCCGTAGTCGTCGCCACGGTGATTTGGATGGCAGGCGTTTCGTCATCGGGATCATCGCTGGCGCGAGTATCATCGTCGATGAATTTCTGAACGTGTTTCAGGAGTTTTTCGATTTCAGAAGGAGTGATCATAAGGTGTGACTTAGTTTACCACGTTTGAAAAGTTTGTCAAGACTTTTCTTTTAAAACTTTCTGTATAGAATAACTGCCCTATTATTTTGTGTAAATTCTGCCCTCTTGCACGTAGATGGGAACGGGGCCGAAATGGTAGCTCGTCCGAGTACAGGTAATCAAAGCGCGCCCTGCCGCATTTGTCCGAGCGCATTCATCGGAAAAAATGACATTACCTTTATTACGATTAATCCAGAAAAGCGCCCCTGCCCGCGATTCTTCGAGTTTGGTAATCGGAAGGACGGATTTTGTGGCAGTGCAAAAGTCCCGGCAGTCGCGTTGCATCTTCACAAGGGCCGAAGGGTAAATGTTATTAAGGTCGAGGCCCTCTGCTTGCGGGCCAAGACTGGAAAGGACGGCGGAAAGGTATCCTTGGAAGAAAAGTGCGTGGTTCATAAAGTTTTCTTGGTTTTAGATAACTTTAGTTCAGTAAGTTTATAAGAGCCTCGCCCGCAATTATCAAGTAACACGGTCGCTTCAGAGCCCCGCAAATGACGAATGACTCCGGCCCGATTAATCCGTTTTACTTTCATTCTATCGCCAACTTTAAATTTGTATTGATTGGCCATAAGTTATGCCGGTAAAACCAAGGGGAAGTAAGTTGAATTACTTTCGATCCTCCCGGTTGATCCACTCCGCCCTGATGACACTCACGAAATACTCTTCCTCGTGGCTCGCTTTAACTGGTTTAATTGAAACCTTACCTTCGGAAGAAGGTTTATGAGGTTTGCGGAAGAAGGTGACCGTGGCTTTTCCTCCCCGAAAAAGGGTAACGGTATCCCCGACTTTAACCGGCTTTTGAGTATTTTTGTAAACGAGTTGCATAAGATGATATTACTTTACCAAAGGTTCGGAAGTCTGTCAAGACAAATCTACAAAATAATTGCGTCTTCCTCTAAAGAGCGATGGTGACCGTAGGGAATTTTTACGCCAGTTTTGGTATTAATTAAAAGAGGTTGCACTCTATAAAACCAACAATCTCCCACCCAAACTGGATCAGAAACAATTCTAACCCTTCTTAGCTCTTTATTAGCCCACCAAGCTCTTACCATTACTTCAGTAAGAGCGCAGAAAAGCGGTTTGCTTCCTTCAGGCGGTTTCATTTAAGCGGGTAAAACCAAGGGGTCACCATCGAGATAGTCAACGTGCCCATCCATTCCTGATTTAGCCCGCCCATGATTAAGCAGGATAAAGGATTCCGTTAGGGTCACGCCCGTCCCATCGTCCTTTGGAAGGATGAAGCTAGTGCCCGGTTCGACTTCTGAGAGGGAAATTTGTTCGAAGCTCATCAGTTAATTAACTTATTAAGATTTGTTAGACGCAACCCACATCTTCCAAAGCGGCATCGCGGGTGATAAAAATCGTAGCAGAAATAATACTATCTTTATGATAAAGCACTGCCACGAAATAGTCTCCTTCTTCGGGAGAAAGAACCTGCCAATCGCGCCCGCTTTCGACGACTTGCTCAGCGCCGATGCGACGTTTGACGTTATGGGGGTTGGAAATAGTAAAGAGATTCATAAGTGATATTATCTTACCACACTAAAATCGTATGTCAAGAACTTTCTTTCGAAATTCGAAGTTTTTTTTAACTCCTTTTAAAAGCGATATGCCGATTTGTCCATTCAGGATGACATTTTTTCGTTTTCGCGCCCGAACCGCAAAGGCATTCCATATTGCGGGGACAAGCCGAGGAAATGTATTCTGAGATAATGAGGCCACCGGCGAACGTATCCACCATAATCCGGCCCTCCTCAGGATATTCCTCTTCAAAAGGTTTAATATCGTAATTAGGAGTTTCCATAAAATTAGTGGCGATTATATAGGGGGTGATTTAGCGCATCGGGGCCTAGTTTTAGGCTCTTTAAAGTCTGATAAATGGCTTCCCTATTCCGCTCCTTTTTGGTTGTAAGCGTACAAGCTCGACGGAAATAGCGAAGAGTCCGAGCAAAGATATGACGAGGAGGCATAGTTTTAAATAAAACCTTCAGTTGTGAGATAGTAGACGACCGCTTCCAAAGCTTTGCCTTGAACGAGCGCGCCATTTTCAGCGTGGTAAATGTTTATTATATTACCCCTACGCTGGAAGACAAAATCGCCGCCAACGTAGGAAAAGGGGAATTGCTGAGTGATCGGGGCGAAAATTAGTTGCATAAAGGGGTTAGTTTGTTCTTTCTGCGTCTCCTGTCTCTCCACCGCGCCAGCTTCGGCGTTTGCAATAAGAGCCATAACCGTCATCTTTAATGGGAGGTTTATTAATCGGGCCGAGGCAAACATGCCATCCTCCCGCGATTGTTTGCAGATGGACCGCTCCATCCAGCGTGATAGGGGTCAAACCGCTTTCCCCACATTTGACACAAGTGGCCATTTTATTAGTTGGAATAAATGTAGTAAGTGGAGGCGAGGGTTTCGACTTCGTGCCCGCCGGGACGCTGAGCTTTCAGCGCCTCATATTGAGCATCGCTGATTTCCTCGAAGTTCACTTCCCGCATCACGTCCAGTTCGGGAAAATGGTGCTCCATTGCCGCTTTAAGCGAGATAAATACGCGCTTAAGACCGAGAGCGATGGCATCCTGAGCGAGGATAATTTGCGTGCGCGGCGCGATGAAAGGCCGGTTGGCTTTATTCCTTTCCATCGTGAAGTCCGTGAGTAGGCTGTAGCCAGCTTTCCTCAAGAAGTCCCGAGCCTCTTCGGGGCGAAGTTTGGTTGTATCCCAAGCGATGACGGTTGTGCTCATGGTAATACCATACCAGAACAAAAACTCTTGTCAAGCTTTTTCTTCGAAAACTTTACTTCTTTTACTTTTTAATGTTCCACCCAATCAGCCTTTGCCATTGCCATAGCCCGAGGCAGACTATTTTCGTTGTAAAGTTGCACGTTAGCAATATACTTAAACGGCAAATTAAAGTGAGTGCAGAAAGCTTGCCCGAAACGCTGGTGTGGAAATTCATTGTCGAAAAATCTCTTCTCGAAATCTTGATAATCCTTTAATTTAACCTTCATAAAATTTTAGGGTCGCGCCCCCTTGCGGAACGCGACCCGTTTGTTTGTGTTATTATTTTATTTACTTACCCCATCTTTCGACCATTACTTCGATCACCGAAATGACTGCGCCGATATCCAACGCGAGAAAGAGGAGGTTGCTGGTCCAGCCCGTTGCCTTTGTGTAGGTTTCCGACTTAGAGGAGAAGCTGATTGTCCCCCAAAAGTGCAGAAAGGCTTTGAGAAGGAAGAAGGCGATGATGTAGCCGAGGAAAAACCAAGTAAACATATTTTGTTTTATTAGCGGAGATTCTCGTTGCGATACCGGCGGTAGCGGAAGTCTTCCATGTAGACCGCGAGGAATTTCGTCCGCTCGGGCCGCTTCCGACTCGCCCCCCACGCCAAGCGCGGGATGACAAAACCGACGAGGATCAGAAAGGTGAAGAGGGAAATGACGGAGAGAGAATAGGCTGACATGACTTTTTTATTTATTTTACTTCGCGGCCTTGTCCGCGAGGGTAAAGCGAGTCTTTCCGTCTGAGGCGAACGGGATGCCACGTTTGAGGACGAGCGGGCGCTCATGGAAGCGGCGGAGCACTTCGCGCGCTTGCGGTTCAGTGTAGAGCGCGTCCCCTTCGGGCGGATAAACCAAGAAATGCTCCTTGCTCTCGACTGGCTCGGCGGTGTGAATGAACACGCGGAACTTTCCGCTTTTGCTGCCGTGAACCGGCTCGAATTTCGGCTTTTTCGCAGCGGGCGCTTTGGAGGCTTTGCTTTTGCGGGCGGAAGGAATGTGGCGGGTGATGGTCATAAGGTTGTGAGTAGAGATTGCGAGATTAGCTTACCAAAAGAATTTTTCCGTGTCAAGCTTTTTCTTCGGAAACCTTTTCTTCCTTTTTAATCAAATCCTCCCGTTTATTAAACGTTAGCAAGGGTTAAAACCTTGAGCACGTCGGCGTGCGTAGTCGCTGGAGTGTCATTAAAGCGATGGAGATTGATATCGCAATTGCCAGTGCGCGCATAGAGCCGGTTCGGGAAGAGTTTAGCGATGGCGTCCGAAACCTTTTGGATGGCTTGCCAGCTTCCATCGGGATAAGATTTTTTAACCCCGCCTAATAGGCAGAATTTGACGGCTTTCGAATCATCGAGGCGGACACCCTTTCCGTCAGCGTCAACGGCCATGCGATTTTTGCCCCAACGGGCAGGATTTGAGAGAAGTTGAAGAGCGGTCATAGAGAAGTTTATTAAATTTTGTTTTCCGGGTGAGAGTCTTTAAAACACTTCCAGAGTGATCGGGGTTTGAAGCCCCTACCAGCATCTTTGAACGCTTTAACCGAATAACAACGGTCCCAGCTATATTCCATAAGAGTGTCGATAAATCGCTGGATCGGATTCAGGAAAAACCGCGCGGAACGACAGTGATTCTTAAACGTGAATAGTTTCATAGAGAGGAAAGCTTTGGGGATTATTATAGCAACGTAAAAGTGTGCTTTTTATCCCCCTATGTTTTGTTAGGGCTTAAAAGACGTATCTGTTAGTTTATTTTGTCTTAAGCGTGTCTAACGGTTAAATTTTTATTCCAGAGTACAAAGTCAAACTGTATGGTTATTCTGTTAGCTTTGCATCGTGCGGATCAGTTGTGAAAAGAGGATGGGATGGGGGTTATCTAGCGCATTGTATTTCCTTTCCGAGGCGTTTGGCGAATTTTTGTTTCTAGCTTCATCCCCTTATGATCAGGGCCGTTGCACATTCTTAGCTTATCACCTTTCTTTTCCGCTGTCAAGAACTTTCTGGACTTCTTTTTCTCCCTTTTATTCCTTTTTCTTTTAAAGTAAGAAGGCGTTAATTCTCTCTTGCAGAATAGAAGAATATTCTTCCATTACTCCAACCTGCCTTTTCATTCGATCTTTTTCAGCTTCGGGTAAAGAAGAAAAAATAGATGAATGGAAAAAGGCGTTAAGTTTCTGAATTTTATTATCCAGTTCCGCTTTTTCTTCGACGACTCGCTGTTGATGTGGTTGCATTGTTTTTTATTTTATTTTAGTTATAAGGCACTTCACGAATTAAAATAAGACTTTCCAGCCACACACGCTTTTCGGGAGTTAAAAGAATATGCTTGCCCCGTTTTGGACGATTTTGACCCTGTCTGAAAGGGGCGATGCCACGCAAGCAGTTAAACTTGTCCTTCATTATGGACACGAAGAAAGTTTGCCCCTCGCCACTGACTTCGTAAACCCCATCTTTTACTTTATGAGTTAAAATGGTTTTACGCTCTTCGGGGAAAACGCCAATAGCGGAAACCTCAACCATACCCGAATGCTGTGCGTCCAGACGGGTTCTCATATTTCGACCGCATTCTCCCGTTTTCTTTCCATTCTTATCGTAATAGCCGCCCCTATGCCCTTCGCCGAGAATCATCCACCGATGATGCTCGATATAACGCTGGGGTTTATAATAGGTCCAGATGCCAGTATAAAGACTCATGGCTTAAAGGATTCGTCACCCGGCATTAGATCAGCCGGGATACCCTCCGCAGTTGTTTCCCGAATATCAACCACGATCAGGTCTTTATCCAGATTAATAAAAAAGAGAAGGGTGGCCTGTTCTATACACTCCTTAAGTGTTATAACTCCATCCTTAAAACCGAGGACAGCCGTTGCGGTGGCATTAAAAACCAGCCACTTATTTGTCCAGTTGTCGCAATCCATCCAAGAAACGAGGTAGAGTCCCCCCGTTTTTGGGTCTGCGAAGAGCGAGAGCAGCGGGCCTTCATACTCCACCAAATCCTCACGCTTTTGTAGGCGGTCCCACAATTCTTTTAGTTGCTCGTACATAAAATTAGCAGGATACGTCCAGAAAGGAATAGATAGCAACCTTGCTTAGAAGCTTTTCATTTGCCCCCATTTGCCTTAGTTTTTCTTTTACTTTTTGAATACCCTTCTCGCAGGCTTCCGGCGAAGGAACTTTGAGCCATAAATTATAGCCTGCTGACGAATTCTCACTTCCGCCTAACTGAATCCCGATAACATGATCAAATGATTCGTAATCACTAGCGGTCAAACCGTATTTTTTAAATACTTTGGTTAAGCCTTCCACTTTATTAGAAAGGAAATCCGACGCCTTCTCGAATTCCTGTCCAGTGAAGAGCTTAAAAGCCCACACGCTTTCTGTCTCCTCATAAGCTACCCCCGTATTTGGATGGTATCTTTTAACCTTAATATCTCGACGCTCGGGCTGAGAGGCGAGTTCCGAAAAGGGGAGGCCAGCTACGAATTTAAGTGTGTAATCCATTCCCATAAAAGTTATTATTTGCTGCGTTTTCTTTTTTTGTCTCGCCAAGTAGGCGTTTCCTGATAAGGCTTTATCCCGTCATCCAGCCGGAAAACCGGGACTTTAACCCCGCTAGGCCGGACCATTTCGAAAGTAAGTCGATCAGTGCGCTCGCGAAAAGGGACGCGGGCGGGCGCAATGGTTAGCTCAGGAACTTCGTCGCGCCGCCTCTCCACCGCTTGCAAGAGCGGACAAAACGAAAGGCCGATGGTGGCGAAAATGAGAAGACTTTTCATTTCTTTTTAAAGAGATTAATTACGTTGCAAAGCGCGGTAACCCCGGTGCAGATAGCGATGAAGAGGATCGTAACCGGGATATTAACGGTAAGTTCTTGGAACATAAAACTAAAACAGGGTGGACTGAACGGCTTTGTGCATTTCAGGCGACTCCAGTTCCCGTTTAAGCTTGGCAAGGACGGGAGCGAGGACCGTCCTTTGTTGCGCCTTTGTCAATTCCCGCATTTTCTTTCTTGTCCCGTTCGGGTGGGTGGGCCAGTCAGATGCGATATTGGACATATTTTAAGAGATTAAACGAAGCATAAAGAAGTAAACTGCATCCGCTATTTGGCCAAGCTTTGTGAAAAGAGCCTTTATTAGCATGACGGGTTAATTTTCGGGGCTTCTTCTGCCTCTTTCGACGGCATCATAACCCGTTTATTAAGGGATTTATTCTTAAGGTGTTCGCCTTCAGGAAATTCGTCGGCGGGAAAGTGGCGTCTCATATCCATACCCCATCCGCCTTCAGGTTGCGCCCCTATGGGAGAAAAAGGGCGTTCAGGATATTCGTAGCTCGGGTGCATTTACGCGGCGACGGCGGGTTGAAAGGCGGGGCTGAGGAGCGGACACGGGACGCGCAGGACCGGAATCGCGGCAGGTGCTGCCTCTCGCGCCAAGTAAATCAGGCGGTGCGGCGGGTTTTTTACCGTTCCCTCCAGAATGACGACCGCGCCACGGTGGATTTTGACTTTAAGGGGACGAAGAGCTTTGGGAATGAGGAGCCAGAACATTTTATTAAAAGTAAGAGAGTGGGGTTGTGAGGTTAAATGTGAGAAAGTTTTTACTGAACGCGGGTTTCTGAAATGACGTTACCCTTTTCGCCGCGCTGAATGTGCCACACTTCGGTTGGCGTTTCCTGCCCCCGCGCGATTTGCACGACCTTCGGGATGATCAGGGCGGCGACGGCGGCGATAATAGCGAGAACGACGAGCAGTTCGATGAGAGTGAATCCTTTACGTTCCATTAGGCGGGTGTTTTGGTTTGCGTTCGTAGATTGTTTTCTTGTCTGGAACAACTCTAACACGGGACAAATGTGGTGTCAAGCTTTTTCTCACCTTTTTTTCTAGCTCCTTTTTAGTTGGAACTTTAAGTATTATCTTCTTTTTCTTACGTTTCATAAAAATACTTTAAGATTTATACCTTAAAACACGAAACGCCGCCCCGGAATGGAGCGGCGTTTTATGGCCTTTATGATAAATTGTCGTTTACCCGTTTACCTCCCGAAAGAGAAAAGACCTGCTTTATTTTCGCGCGGACGAAGTGTGGATCGCTGTACTTTTCCCCCGTATCCATCATCGCACCAGACCAAATGGTTAGACGGCGCTGCAAAAGTGGGTTGGTTCAGGAGGGCTCGGACTTTATCTGAAGATGATGATGGTGTTGCTGTTTTTTTCATTTTAAGTAAAATTTATCGGGTGGAAACTTTTGTTTCCTCTGGCCTGAGGCCGCGCCCCCGATTGGGCGCGGCCTATGCCTTAGTGCCTTCTTCGTTTTATTAGTTTTTAACTACTTTTTGGGCCTTACAGCGGCCCTTTTACAGGACCAGCTCTGGTCGGCGCCCCTTTATTTTTTGTCATGTGATTTGCGAGTAGCGCCGGAAGTCTCGTGCGGGCGCGGCGAAGAAAGTATGCCGCGAGATAGATGAAGACGCAAGCGAGAAGATGAAAGGATGACGCATTTGAATCAGTGTGTTTTATTAAATTCCTGTATTTCCTACTTAACTCTTGATTGGGATGCTTAAGTCGATTAGGGAACGTTTCTGTTTAGTAGCAACGGTTCTTTTTCTTTTAGCGTTCTACTTTTGGCCGTGCTGTCCGGCGATATTACTTTACCAGAAGGAAAACGGCATGTCAAGAACTATTTTCAGGAATTTTCATTCTTTTTAGTTCGCGAGTTTACGTTTGCTTATAAAGTTAGCAAGGTCATGCTGCGCCCAAGCTACTTCATCGACCAAAAACTGTAGCCTTTGGCTCACCCATTCTTCGGGTTTGCAATGCCATTTAGAGGGGTGCGTGTTTACAACCTCCCCCGTCCTCGTAAGGACTATTAAAGTCTCTTTTGCTTTTCTCCCATGCCACACCCTATCTACTTCATAAATTTTGCGCGTCTTTTGGGAAGCATCGCAAAGTTTTACTCCTCTTTGATATTTTATCATAAAAACGACAGAAGGGTGGAGCACAAGCCCCACCCCTCCTTTTATTAAATTTTAGTATCCTTAGCCCAGAACGGCGCAAGTTTCTTCGGGGTTATGGAATCCCCGGCATTTTTCGCAGAATTTCCCCTGATTTGAGTCGTATTCGGCCCAGCTTCGGGAATTATAACGACGCGACACCCTTTCGAGAGTGCTCACACGCGCTTGCTGCTGTTCGTCCAGTCCAAGTCTGCGAATTTCTTCGAATTTCTTCGGCTCCGAGTACATATTCAGACCATCGAAGGTGAGCATCCCCTGATCATCCTCGCCAAAGAGGCAAAGATCGCTATACCCGCCAGCGTGCGGCTTATTAAACTTATTTCCCGCTTTCGGATTGGTGGTACAGGACACGACCCGCTGGCCGAATTTCGGGCGCGTCTCGATCCACACGCGCTTTTCGCAGCGGAGGGTGCGCCCATAAGGCCAATCCTTTATGACGTGCGCGGTTTCGAGGGTAGTGTGAGCAGAGGTTGAGAGGAGTTTGATGATAGGCATAAGACAAAAAAGAGTACCACGAGAACTTTTTCATGTCAAGCTTTTTCTTTTACTTTTTTATATTCCACCTTTTACCCAAGGTATGTAAATTTCGGCCCACTACGTTTTTCATTTCGGGCGGGACGCAACGCCACCAAAAAGCTCCACCTATATTAGCTATATGCCCTAGAGAAGGAAAAACCGCTTTCAAATCATCCATTTCCTTATGGGTCATCATAGCAAATATATGCCGCGCCTTCATATTAAAGGAGGACTCCAGTTTCCCTGTTTACTTATCTTAGCCTCTACTTCAGGTTTTCCGCAAAAACGGCAAAGTTTATTCGCCCTCCTTTTCTTTCCAGTAGCTCCCATTTTGTATTTTATTAAATATTGCCGATCTTACCAGTGTGGGATATTGCGGTTTTCCTTTTCCTAGCAAATAAGCCTAGCGGAGACTCGATGCTGCTCTTTCATTTACTAAATCTCCAATAAAAATGTCATGGTCCGTTACCTGATTATATTTATTAAGGATATTAATAAACTCTTCCTTATCAGGAACGGCCTCTTTTAAGAAACTAATGGCAAAATTATTTAGTGAATAAAGCAGTGTCATTTCAACTACTTTACACACAAAAAGCGGGCTGACATTGTTGCCGACCCGCCTTTTTAAACCGTCAGTTAAAAGTAACCCTTGCGACGCTGATTCTCTTCGTAATCGCCCGTGACTTCGATGGAGACGGCATCTGGTTCTCCGCCATTCATAAAGTAAAGCCAAGCCGTAACTTCCTCGTTATTATCCAGCACGACCGGGATTTGCTCCCGACGATACCAGCGCGGATGACCTTCCAAGCCGTCCAAGGCGCGCAAGCCGTTGTCATCGACGGCGTAAACCTCGACCCGCACCTGAGACGTGGCGGGAGCCTTAAAGGCATAGGGAAGGCTGTGGACTGCCAGTGTATGCTGATTTTTGGTCCGTCCGTCGCCGATTTGATCGAAGCCGACGTGTTTCAGCAAGCCGTGATTGTGGAAGTTTCGGCGCAGAGTGCCATAAACGGCCATGTAGTGAGGGCGGGCCTTCGCAGCCTTTTCCTCTTTTGCCGCCTTAGCAGGCGTGGATGTGGTATGAGACATTAACTTTTATTAGGATTCGATCAGGGAGATAAACGCCCTAAGTTCTTCGGTTGTTTTCTGAATGTATTTCTTAACTGCAACCAAGTCTCTCAGGGACGAAAGTTGTTCCTCCTCTTTAGGCGAAAGGACTTCCTTTTGCTTTTTAAGGATTAGCCCCTGAAAGGCTTGAATGGGTTTTGCGAAACGCATTTTATTTTTGTTTTAGTTACTCGCTTAAAGTTAATCCCCTCCGCCACCGCTGGAACAACTGGAGGATGAAGAGCAGGAACTTGGCGCGCTGCATGAGTGGTGACCGGCACCCGAATCGCTGTGACTGTGTGAATGTGAATGTCCGGGGTCTGGGCTATGGGAATGACTATGGGAGTGCGAATGGCTGGAAGGCTCAGGAGTTTCTGCTTGCGTTTCATTGCGGCTATTCGTCCCACTTTGAATCGCCTGCAAAGCGAGAAAAGCGAGAGTTGGATCGCCCCCGTCAACCATAGGGATTGCGTCATCATCGCGCCGACGAGTGGAAACCACGCCGGAACTGGCTTTCTTTTTAACCGGAGTAGGAACCCGATTAGTTTTGGGAGGCGCGGGCCGATTGCGTGGCAGCGGGGGACGAGAAACCGGCTTTCGGACTGCCGGGGCCGGACTCGGCGCTTTCCGATCCACGAGAGGAGCGGGGTTCTTAACCTCAGTATTAGTTTGTTTAACCGGAGCGGGTGTTCCGAGAAAGAAGTTTCGGATTGTGCTGAATAGACTCATATTGTTGTCGTTGTTTATTGTATCTGGTTTTTGTTTTCTCGTCAAGAGAAATTGTGACGCGCTTTATCTGTAGTAATTATCCCGGTAAACCTTTTTATAAGCCTGTTCCGCCTTTCCCACGTATTCCTCTACGTGAGTTTCCATCCTTAGCGTCTTCGCTTTTGGTTCGCGATTACAAAACGCTACAATCAAGGAAAAACAGCAAGCTAAAAAGATAATCCAGCCCAAACTTCCCTCTTCTGCCGCCGTGATGTAGTTCCATCGGCAAAGCACGCAAAAGCCCGCGATGATGAACATAAAGCAAATAGAGAAGTGAAAGAGGAACATAAAAGCTAGTTAGCACATCCCATCATCTAATTCCCACTTATCCAAAATAACGCCCTCTTTATTAACTTTATACCCAAAGTCTCCTTCCTTCCATATAATCTCAATTTTTCGACCTTCTAGGATGGAAAGCAAAATCTTTAAATGGGTTACTGGGGTAATACAAGTACGGCAAGTAAGCTGGAGGCATTGACTTAAATCCTTCCCGAAAAATTGGGGTCTTAAGGTAACCTCGAACTGATTGAGAATGTCGCGGTTATATAGCTCTTTTAAAAGGTCTAAAACTAGATCACCCGGATAATGAATCATAACCTCGCCTCGGAGTGGGTGATTATAGTACGCTGGATTGAAATCGACTTGCGCCGAATACTCTTTATTTTCCATTTTATTTTCTAATTCCCATTTTAGCCGCCATAGTTTTACTCCATCGAATTCCTACTTTATCCTTTGGATCAAATGACCTAAGGTGAGTGCCCCGAGGGACGCCGGTTGCCGTCGAGTGAAAGGCGTAATCTACCTGAGTTTTCGCCCACCAATAACCACCGAACCTGAAAGCAGCCAGATGAGGAACGTCTTTAAATCGGCAAATTAAATAAAGACCGCCGTTAGGCTGTTTAAGGAGATTCTGCCCTATTCGCTCAATGGACATCAGCGCGGGTGTTTCCGTCCGCTTTGAAGAGGACCGAGCGAAGCAAGCGGAGGGACTTTTCTTCATTGGCAGCGGCTTCCTGATCAGCCTTACGTTTGGCAATGAAAGCGTCGAAAGTACCCGCCGGAGAACCGGTGTACTCGTCAATAGTGAGGCGGCGTTTAACACGATAGGGTTTACTCATTAGTTTAAATTAGTTTAATTAGCAGTGACGGAGAGCAATTCTGCGAGCTTTCTCTAGTAGGCTCACACTTCCAAACATAGACATTAGTTTTTTATTAGCTCGATTTATCGCGTAATAACCATGCCTCTTTGACGGGGCTTTAAAGCCAACCACTACAAATTTCTCGTTATTATTTGTGAATCGCACCACAAGCCAATCCTTCTCACATGCGTCAATATCCGCTGGGGATAATGCTTTACTGATGGTATCACATTCGCCTTTTTCGACGAGCTTTACAGAGGGCATGTTAGCAGAGGTAATTCAGGCGGTAGTTGATTTTTAGAAAAAGCCCCGAAGATAAAAGCGAGGATGTAGATAGGATGCTTGCGCATAATTGATTCTAGCACAAATATTTTCCGTGTCAAGAACTATTGAGAAGTTGTTTTATCTGAATAGCTAAGTCGTTAGAAAGCCTTTAAGGGTGCCCCGCGAAGTCGGGCTTGTGCAAGTTCATTTTTTAATTTTTATTCCGACTAATGCCCGAGCATCGAAAAACTTAATCCGGGAAAGAGCCATCGTTGTTCCATCAGGATTAGTTTGAAATGATGCAATACCCGTGCACGACTTTATCCACCATTCTTCATCGAATCTAAAAGTGGCATTGCGCGGCACTTCAGAATAAGGAAGGATGATGAATTTCATCAGAAAGTGCGCCCGGAGGGAATTGAACCCCCGACCAAGGCATTATGAGTGCCCTGCTCTAACCACTGAGCTAAAGGCGCAATTAAACTGTTTTAGCGAAAGGGGCCGCGACCGGGAAGGGGTTCAGAGCCGCCGATAGAGCCGCCTTGACCGACCATATTCCTGAATTTTTCAATCGTAATAATACGACCATTCCGAATACTCCGGTCAATCGCCTCAGCCCTTGTTTCTGTTTTTTTGTTTTTCTTTTTGTTTACTTTGTCCATAAAAGTGCTAATTTAGTGCAAACTTCATCTGAAAGGTTGAGTGAAAGATTACTGTAGTACCCATACCACTCGAAAAAGATTAAATCAGTTGCAGGAATTTCAGGCATCTTAGGCTCATTCCACATACACCTTCCCCAAGCGTCAATAGTCGCGATATTACCCCAAGCGTCCTTTAATTGACAGGTTTTCCCATCATTCGAAAGTAAAGTAGAACCACGCTGGATTAAAAAAGCAATCTTCTTCGCGGCTATTCCGCTATTAGTTGTTAGCTCTGTTCCCATTTTGGTGCCCCTTCGTAAAGTAATCGGCAGGGACGGGCCGGATGATGTTTTCAGAGAGCAAACCAAAGTTGGCCGCAGTTGCCTCGAAAGGAAATTGGTCGCCCCGATTGCGGGTTAGAACCTTACTGATAAATTGCCCAGTTACCTCGGTTTTAATTATATATTCCTGACCGGGATGAATTTCTTCGATTTTCATTCCTGCTTCTTCTGAGGTTGATCGAGCGGAGTCACAAAGGTAATTACAACCGACCCTATTGGCACAAAATCCGGGTTTTGTTTAAGAACCTCCCTAAGAATTTCCGTCTTCGCAAATTCAATATAGCGTAAACTTAATTCATCGCTACAGGAAGTATAGTTCCCGTTAATGGTTATAGGAGCCCCGATAATGTTCCTTCCCTGAATGGCGTAATGGAAGAAGTAGGTTTTGAACATAGCTCAGTATACCACTTCACTTCTTCCTTGTCAAGCCTTTTCCATCGTGAAAACTGTCGCACGTCCCACTACTGGCTACCCCGAAAGTAGTACAGTTATAATTGCACACATTACAAATAAAATAAATGCAATTAGAACACACTCTGGTATTCTCGTGATAATGCCGCGCCTTTTTTAATCGGGCAACCGTCTTTGCCTTACTCTCTCCGTTGATGGGGACGCCGATTATGCAAGAAATGAGAGAACCCATGAATTAGCTAATTTTACTTACTTTAACTTCCCAATCTCCAAGTCCCTTTTCTGAGAAAGTGACCCCCTTCATTTCGTAAGTAACTGTAGCGGTATTTTGTTTAGCCGCATTACAAGCTAAATGAAGCGCGAAGCTCGCAATCGTAAACCTTTCCCTTTCCGTAAGGAGATTGTTCATGTTCACGAACATTTGTCGGACGCGCTGGCCGAGCGTTTCGTCTGGCATATCAAGCCACGACGCGACTTTTTTCTCTTCTTCGTTAAGGATTAGTTGAGCCATAAAAGGGAGTATATAGGAAAACAGGAAGGGTGTCAAGAGGAATGTTCACACATTACCCCCAAGACAATAAAAAATAAATAAGTACGCCATACTGGATTTGAACCAGTGTCCCGCTCTTATAAAGAGCACGCTAAAACCAGACTCAGCTAATGGCGCATTAATATTTACACTACTCTTCTTTAATTTTGTATTCTTAAAACGCCGCTCGTTTTATTGAGAGAAAGGCCGGGAAGGATTTCGAGCCGCGCGGCCCTCCGTTCAGATTGCCCGGCTGCATGGTGGTCGGGGTTAGGCAGAACGTCTATCTTCTCTTTTTGGCCAAATTAATAGGTTAATTAACTTAGCCGAGGACCAGCTTTTTCAAGTCCACTCCATGCTGTTTCGCATCGCTAATGGCCCGACCGAAAGCCTTCACAAAGCCGAGACGGCGCACGAAGGAATCTTTCGGGGAAACATTAGCCCGACCCACGAACGTTTGGGTCTGAGAGTCAACGGGTTTAGCTGGAAAATTCAGTGTAATTTTCACTTCCGTCGCTCCCCCTTTGGCTTCATGCGACCCGGCAGGAACGTCTAGACTCGGAATTAGGCCCGGAAGCTCCTTACTTCGACGATAATGAACGACAGTGACCTTTACGCCCGCTTGGCGGAGGGAAGTGGTGAGAACGACAGGGGATTGTGCGCTAAGCGCGAGGAATTCGGATTTCATAGATTGAGGTTTGATTTAGAGTATCAGATAATGAAAAGCGTGTCAAGAAAAACTTTTACCTTTTTCTTACCCGCTAATTATCTTTCCTTTAGCATCGTTTCCACACCCTTGCGTAACTCCTCATTTTTAATCCTGTGGATAAAGCAGTAAACTGCGGTCCTTTCGGCGATTTCGGGCGGGCTAAGGCGGGAGCAAACGAGTCGGCGGGTTTCGGCCTCACCGAGAATTTCATTAGCGAGTCTCATAATTTGCATACTTTGCATTTTAGTTTTTAGGGTAAAGTTTGGCGAGTTGATGAATTTTGACGAGAAAGGGACTAAAGTTTTTTAACTCTTCGGGAGTAGGGACTTTAAAATCCCCGCCTTCTCCAGCCTCCATGATACGATCAATGGTAATGGGGTTGAGGCAAAGGCCGGTTTCCTCCTCTACTTGAACACGCAAAGCACTTCTTTGCTCGTAATTAAAAACGGGCATCATTTCGTACTGCCTTACCTTTTCAAAATGTTCGAGCGAAAGAATCATAAGGTTTTTAACTAAAAAGAGCCGCGCCCTTTCGAGCGCAGCTCTTTTGTTAAGCTTTACAGAGCGACACTGTCCAGTTCACCCTCAGGGGCAGGATTGCCTTCGCGCACTTCGGGTGCTTCTGCGATTTCGAAGACGGACTGCGCGGCGACGGCAGGCGGCAGGATGATTTCGGAGCCGTCGGCCTGAGTGAAGGAAACGGGATGGCCAGTTTGGAGCGAAGTCAGAAGCGCATGGCGAGCGCCATCGGCTTCCTGTTGTGAGAGCGGGCGGCTCTGTTTCGGTTTGATACCCTGACGGATGGTGGCTTTGAGGATTTTCATTTTTTTGGATTGAGAAGTAGTCTTTCGACTTATCCAGTTTAACAGAATCTTTTTCGTTGTCAAGAGAAATCTTTAAAAGTTTCGTCTTTTTTAAAGCCTTAATAAAGGCGTTAGTGGGAAAAGAAAAACCCGACCCCCTTTCGAGGGCCGGGTTTTCTTAAGCGTGGCAACGCCAAGTGCTCTGTTGGTCTTGTTGTATGATTTTGCGAGACTTCGTTGCTCTTGCTTAAAGTTTACGGAATACGAACCTTTATGTCGGTATTCTGAACGACTTCAGGTGCTCCGTAGGTAAGATGGACTTCGCCATTCCAGAGGGTAAGAAACATCCGATATCGCAAAGTTGGATTACCCTTTTCTTCGCAATGATACCAAACTTTCCCTCCATGATGGCCCCAGCTTCCGCGATCATAGCCCTCGTAGCGGAGGACGTTTAGATTATTCGCCTCCAGAACGGCAGGTGCGAGTTTTTTAATCTGACTCACGTTCCCCTCGGTGCCAATAAGGGAGTAACTAAGGAGCGAGAGGAGGACTATGTTTAGGAGTAATAATGATTTCATGGGTTTTATTTGTTTTTTTAATCGAAAAGTTCGCGATCAGGGCGAAGTTTTCCATCCTTATCCCGCCGCCAGCCTTGCGGCCTGCCCCGGAACATGGCGTGGATACCCAACCAGCCAGTAGCTGCCGCGAGGATTGAGAGAGAAATTAACATTTTTTATTCGGTTAAAACAACGGCAGTGCCGTCTTCGTATTCTTCTTCAGTGATGATAACGGCAGTAATATCGAAATTAAGGTCAGTATCGGTGATAAAATCTCCGGCTTCCGCAGCTTCAAGAACTTCGTCTCGGGTGGGGTCTTCAGGCAGACCTTCCAAGGCGCAGAAAATGTGGCGGGGTGCGCTCCCATCGTACTTAATGACGATTTCGGCATATTGAATTGGTTGCATGAATTAGTTATTTTGGCGACGGATGGTAAGATATGTTAGGGGAATCATTAATCCGATAAAAATGAGCTTCAATTCCTTTTGGACGACCGAGAAGGGCACATCCCGCATGGGAACGTCTTTCCAAGCATTATTTTCCCTCCGGTCTTTGAGTGCATCGAACGCAAGATAGCCAAGGCTAACGGCGGCGAGAACGATCCATATACAGATAATGAGGCTTTTTTTATTCATGGGCATGGTCCCATTCTACCAGTTTACGTTTTTGGTGTCAAGCTTTTTCTCCAGCTTTTTAAATCGTCAAAGTATGCAAGGCTACATCCTTTTGCCCTTGCTCATTCACGAAAGTATCCGTACAAACAAACTCTTTAAGATTAGGAAAGACTTTAGTTGAATTATTCCCAAGCGGCGAACCGGCAATCACCAGATGTTTAATCTTCTTATGAGCTTTAACTAACTTTTCGATAGTCGGATAAAGATAGCGGTTCAGGTAAACACCGCGCGTATCCTCTGGCACGACATTGATGCCGCCAAAATCCAAGCTTTTATCCAAGCCGGGCAAATTAGTAAAAATAACGACCTTACTCGGTTTCGTTTCGTAGGCATCCTCCAAGGAAGAGGCCAGAAGCTCCGCCATAAGGCGCGCATATTCATTAGAAAGGGTCAGCCGCTGTTGCCAAGTGGTGCCTCTGAATTCTCTTACAGTCTCGAAATCGAAAGGATCGTATTTCTGATCCAGTTTATGCGCGTCAAACCACGTATCGCCGCCGATAAAGGCGACCCCTTCCATGCTGGCAATATGCGAGCCGAGATAGCTAAATCCATGTTTATTCTGCTCTGCCCACACTTTCGCCTCCTTCATCATATCTTGAATCGTGCCATCGTTGGAACGAAAGTCCTGATTTGACAAAGAAAAGAAAGTTTGCGGGACTCGCCCGCTAATCAAATCCTCAAAGTAGGAGAAAAGATCATGGCCCGAGCCACTAAAATTACCGGGAATAAATAAAACTTCCGGCTTTACTTTAGTGAGCTTAGCGGTAAGCCGCTCGCACTGATTCCCGCTTCTATTTCTCATGCGGGCATTAACGATCCAACCAATTTTCATAAAAAGCTAATTAAAGATGCAAATAAAGGCCCCTGCACAAAAGAGAAACCCGCTATTGTAGTACATACCGGCGAGGATTAGTGCTCCGCCGACAATGTAGAGTGTCTTTTTCATGTAGACAGTATACTCCTTCTGCTTGCGAATGTCAAGCAGATTCTTCCCCAGCTTTTATGGCCGAGTAATTTTACCTGAGAGGGGGAACCCTGTCAAGCTTTATTTTTAAAAAGGAATAGCGCATGGTCACCCACGCGCTTCCTATCTCTGGTTTAATAAAGGGGTTAGTGGTCATCGGCCTAAGCCTCCCATTTTACCCTTTACCTACAAAGCCATAGCCTTGTCCGGTGTTACGCTATTCCCGTTATGATTGTATCAAAATTGCTTTTCGTGTCAAGACTTTTTATGGTCTTTTTTAACCGAACTAAACTCAACCTTAATCACTTTATCTGAAGTAGGCATACCGGTTAACTCCCTTACCTTCGCTAATACGGCTAACTGAGTCATAAGATGCGCCTGAGTATCCTCGATCATACTCTGCTCGACCTGAACCAGATTTTCGAAAGGCTGGTGATACTCGCGGGCATCTTCTGCTTTTACGGTAACCGTTTGCAAAAAGGCGGTTTGCTTATCCCCGACAATTTTAAGGTCTGTAATTGCACTAAAGCACTGGTTTTGTGGATCGAATACTATCATAAAAAAAATGAGAAGCGAGGCTCGAAAAAGGGTAGGCCGGGACTTCTCCTAGCTGAACCCGTCGCATCCGAACCTCGCCCCTGCTTGCACAGCGAGCGAAACTGCTCCCGTCTTAGGGGTAGACTTATGTTTTAAGAAGTGCCCGGCTTATGTGCGTTTTGTTTTACCAGTTAATGCTGAATAAGGGTCCGCCCCTTCTCGGAGGAGACTTTCTTAGTGGAGTTACTGCACTAATTGGATTTGATCTACTAATAAATTACTAAGCGTTTGTTGACTCAATGAGCGCAACTTAGGAGAATCGGTTCGCAGTGTTATCCGAGAAAGGGGGTAACGATCCCCTTTAGCTGTTCGCATTGTCCTTATGTCCTAACGCTTTCGTTTTTTACTAATAGAGACTGTAGTTTGACCTACAGCTTCGTTACAAAATGTTTAAGATTTTACTTTATAAAGGAGGACCGCTATTAGCAAGCAGAAAGAGCAAATCCCTCCCCAAAGCCAAATTTTATCACTATTCCTTTTATGCGCTCGTCCCGCCTGATCGTATGAAAAGACGAAGAGAACGACGCAAAGAATTATAAGGATTAACTTATCCATTAAGGGGTTTTTACGGTTATGTGAGTAGAATCATCGCAATCTCCGCAAGCAAAAATTAATTGTTGTCCGTTTTTTAGTTCTAGGGTTAGGTGATGATGCGCCGTGATATCTCCAGTAACAAATTCCATAGGAATATCAGTGGCATTAGAAATTTTCCTCATAAGGGGTTCCATAAACTCATATCCCTTTTCCATTTCAGAAATTCTCAAAACTTCGGTGTAGTTCATAATTTGTGTGTAAATAGTGTTATGGAAAAGAATTGTTGTAAATGCAAAAGGAATCTACCGTTAAGTCAGTTTAATAAAAATAAGAGAGCTAAAGATGGATTATGCTATAAATGTAAGGATTGTTATCACTTATATAGCAGAGAATATGAAAGAACTAGAATATCTACTCCTAATCGACGGTTGAGGTGTCGAGAATATTATAAGGAAAATAGAGAAGACATTTTAAAGCAGAAGAAAATTTATGCTCAAGCTAATAAATCTAAGATTAGGAGTTATCAAAATGAATACTTAGCTAGAAGGAAGCAAGAGGATATTTCTATGCGAATCTTACTTAACTTACGGACAAGAATATCTAAAATTTTAAGAGGAAAGGTTAAAGATGAAACCACTCGCAAGTTTATAGGCTGTTCTTTGGAGGAACTTAAGAGTTATTTAGAGTCCAAGTTCTCGGTTGGAATGAATTGGGAAAACTATGGTTACTATGGGTGGCATATAGATCATATCCGTCCTTGCTCCTCGTTTGATTTAAATGACCCAGAGGAACAGAAACTTTGTTTCCATTATACGAATCTACAGCCCCTATGGGGCACCGAGAATATGGCTAAAGGAGATAAATTTTAATTACGAAACGACATACTCAATCCCCTCGCAAGTCAATCCCATGATGTTTTCCAGTTTGGGACAGATTGTAAGGACGGGTTTATCGACACCCTGATTTGGCTTGCTCTGCTTCGGGAGAAGATTCTGAATCCATCGCTTTTGTAGCTGATGGCCGTTCTCATCCTGAAACTCCTCTGCAAGGCGCTTCTCGACCTTTAATTGCACGTATCCGCACGGCTGGCCGGGAAGACAAACCAGTGCCCGCGCAGCCGGGTTGCTATGCTGTAGCCAGCTTCCTTTTCTTTCGAAATCGGCAGTTTTTCCTTCGCGCTTCCTTTCGGCGTTCACAGATTTTTCGTAATCGAAATTAAGGAAAGCACTTAAGCGACTAACTTTTAATACAAAGTCGCCATACTTATGTTTCTCCCCCGTCACCCGATTCTTTTTCAGCAAGGGCTTTTCCGTCCGAATCGTAATACTGATAGGCCGCGCACCCTTAGCAGAAACCTCCTCAATGAGGCGAGGTAAATCTTTACGAGGAAGAATAACAGCTTTGTTAGTTCTCGCCTTTACAGATAAATCTCGGCCCAATTTCGTTCCTACGTAGTCAGCATCGCCCACCTGATTACCCTGAGCGTCCACTGAGGCGATGACCCAGCTTTTTACGCTCGGATCGAACCAGTAACGTCCACCGGGAAAATTAGTCACTTTCATAAATTAAATAACGTCCGACATTACCACTTCGGGTCTAAGCAGCCCTACGGCAATACCGATCTTCTTACTTGAAAATTTTGTTGTTTTACGGAAAATAAGTTGCGATAAAAGACGCTTTGCTTGATCTGGATTAGTAGCTCTTACAATCGAAACCAATTTATTGTTCTTGGCGGGAGATTTTAAGAGATAGAGATACATACTAAAACTTATCGTACCAAATTGTTTGCCCGCTTTTCTTAACCCGCGAGGCAAATTCGTCGCGGGTAAGGATGGAGAGGCGAGCGACGGAAACGAGAGTTGTCGTCAGCTTCATTCCGTTGTGATACTCTACGATAACGTGAGTCCCGCCCGGAGTCAACTGATAAACTTGCCCGAACTTTTGCCCGAACTTAACAAGGTCGCCAACGGCGTATCGCTGGCTGGCAGTTTGAGGTTGTTCAGAGACGGTTTCCATTGCGGTGTTCATTCTACCAGAAGACAGCTTACGTGTCAAGAGAAAGTTTAAGGGATTTTAGGCGAGAGCAGTAATTGTTTCGGGAGCGATATAAACCGCTAAGCTTCGAGGCAGAAAGTGAATGTCGGAATTCGAATTATCCACTTCAATCGCGGGAACGTACATCGCTTTGAAATTCATAAGCATTTTACTTAAAGGCGATTCGGGGTTGTCGAAATGAAATGCTTTAGTCTGGTAAAAATTACCCTCATAATAAAAGGTAGTGCCGGGGAGTAATTCGCCGAGGAAGATGAGTCTGAGCATATTAGTTTTTTAATTAGAATTGGAATTCGATGGACACCGCTTTACGCATTGTTGCTTTCGTGATAATCCCCGTAAGAAGATTAATTAAACCGGACTGCTGGAAGCGGTTCAAAGAACGGACAACGGTAGTAAGGGCGAGCAAAGGAATCGCGGGGAAGTCGGGGGAAAGCTGCCGGAGGCGCGGCATGAGAGCTTGCAATTGAGTCACGAGATACGGGGGAAGCTCGCTTCCTTTAACCGTATAATTAACGCTCTTAATCTGACCGGCGGGACGCGCCCCCTTCGTAAGAAGCAACCCCTGATTTTTCAGGAAGTTATGGAGGAAAACATACTCCTTGCTATTCCCTTTAATAAACTTACAAAACTCAGGGAGAACCGAAGACTTGGCAACGTCGCAATCTTCCTTTCGAAAGGTGCCGTCCAGCGTGAAGTTTGAAACCGCAATGGCAAATTGCATATTCGCCATAAACCGGTGAAAACTAGTTGTGGACTTAAAAAACCGCAACTCGAAAGTTTCCTGATTCGTGCGAACATTCAATGCGCGATAACGATCATCGTGGCCGCAAGTAGTTGGATTTGCAATTTTGTTAAGCTCATTGAGAACGGCTTTGCAGTAGTAAGTGAAATCCCGTCCGCCGATTGCCTTAGTAAAAGCTTCGAATTTAATTAAGAGGTTGTTAAGAGCGTAAATCCGCTCGGCGGTAAAGGGAACGCGGCTGACGTGAATATGCTGCCCGCATCCCAAAGGGGCCTCTGTCGAGACATTAAGACGGTTAAGGACTTCGAATAGAACTTGCCAACGACTAATCCGCTCTTTTTGGACGAAATCAATAGACGCAAGAATCGGACTTTCAAGCTCGAAACCAGTCGGCACTGTCCCATCCCTTTTAACTCGGCCAAAATTGGACAAGGCAGCATTTGCCGTAGAGGGAGAGCATCGCTCATATTCTAATTCAAAACCGATACTAAAGTTTCTCATAAAAGGAAGGAAGGTTATCTAAGGATTCTTCCTAGAGTTTACTCTAGCGGGAAAGGGTTGTCAAGCTTTTTTTTGTAAAAAACAATTCCAGTTCAAAGTAAGTGTAAATACTTACATGGAAAACTTAAAGATAAAAGCAATTTATAAACTTACGAACATCAAAAATAATAAAATTTATATTGGACAGGCCAGAGACATCCATCATCGGATGAACAGACATAAAAACGATTCTAAGCATCCTCGTTATCGAACTAAAATCGCTAGAGCTATAGTAAAATATGGATGGGATAACTTCGAACTAACTATTTTAGAAGTTATAGAAGATGAATGCCAAATGAATGAAAGAGAAACTTATTGGATAGAGCTTTATAAAGCTTATGATAATTCAATAGGATATAACATCCTGCCTACCGGGTTTTCCTTTAGAGATTATCATCATTCGGAAGAAAGTAAAGCAAAAATGTCTGAGGCTAAATCTGGAATGTATTTAGGAGACGAGAATCCTATGTACGGGAAAAAACATTCAGAGGAGACTAAAGCCAAAATGAGAGAGAAAGCTAATAAAAGACTCACTAATCCTATGTCAGGAAGAAAACACTCCGAAGAAAGCAGAGCTAAAATGCGATTAGCTAAATTAAAGCGCCGCCCTTAAAACGAGAAAGGAGCGGCCCTTTCGGAACCGCTCCCCCTTCTCTCTCACAGAAAGTTTAAACGCGATTGTATTTAAGTCTCTTTGGATTATCGTGGATATTTGCAACAACCTTTACTTCGGATTCGTCCCCTTGACAAAGATCAACAAAATCATCACGGGATTCAATTAGCCAATTTTCTCCATCGGCTTGTATGATATCGCCTTCAAAAACGAGAGTTGTATTTTTATCGTAACAGCCAGTAAATTGCTCTACGGTCCATTCTTTTAATCCCGAAGCAGATGAATCAGCTACCATCCCTCCATTCCACTGAACTTCACAAAGTCCGTTTACATCCAGACGGATATTATGAGCCCACCCATGTTTAGGATGAAAAGCACGAAATTTTAATAAATCCGTTCTCATTTTTACATCGCGCTGCCAACCAAATCACCCACCGCTGGGCCGGAATAAGCTGCTTTAACAATGTCAGGCGAGGGTTGATGGTGACCGAGGGACATAGCGCGACTTGCCCCTTCAGGAAGCCCGTTATTTATTTTAATAGCTGGTAAACTCGAAAAGGTTGTGAAAGTGCGGGCCGTGGACGAACCTTTCGCCCCCTTTTTCTTTTTTTTCACGACTTCCGGCTCAGGCGGGGGAATCGGGCGGATGGAATGTTCATTCGAGTACCACGAACCGCCGATCAGTGATCCTTTACCCTCCCCGACAATCATGTGCTGCCCGTCCGACCGGAGGAAAATGATCTTACTCATGCCGACGGCGGAGGCGATAAGATAACGAAGATGGTAATTTTGCCGAGGATCGTTTAAAGTAATTTTATTCCCGATCTGATTAAATAGCGGGCGTAAAATGTCTTTTACGAAACAATTCGTGTCGGAAAGAAACTGAGTGCCAAAGCCGGGGATACAGCCGTTATGGATCATCGCATAATCGTTGTTAACCCAGAAAGGGTGGCAGTTTTCCACGTTAATCGCGCCATGAGAGGCCATCCTAAAATGGATAATAGCGGGGGCCTCTTCGGGAGCGGCCCTTAAAGCCTCCACGAATTGCTCGAAAACGAAAAACCCCTTTCGATTAATAAGCTTCCCCTTGTGGGCGTAAGCAAATCCCATGCCATTTGGGTTCCAAATTGAAGCCCTTTTGAGGTATACAAGAGGTAGAGAGGCACCGGGGGGCTTATAAATTGCGAGGCACATGGTATGAGAGTAGTAGGTGGACTTATTGTACGACAAAAGCGAAAGGATGTCAAGAGAAAACTTCTCTATCGTTACCTCACGGTGTAAATCATATTATGAGAAAGTATAAATACGATGAAGATTACTTTAGCTACATTGATACCCCGAATAAAGCTTACTTCTTGGGACTCTGGTATGCAGATGGATGCGTGATGAACCTTAAAAGAGGAAAACTTATAAGTATGGGGTTACAAGCCAGAGATAAGTTAATTTTAGAGAAATTCCTAAAAGAAATTAGATCGCCTCATAAATTAGTTTTTATAAAATCTAGGTCTATTGACCGTCAAGATAAATATTCGATACAATTACATTCAAATAGGATGGCCGATGATTTAATCAAATTAGGCTGCGTCCCAAATAAAACTAGGATTCTGACTTTTCCTAAAGATACTCAAGTTCCCGATGAACTTCTTTCTCATTTTATCAGGGGAGTGTTCGACGGAGACGGATCAATCTCGTCTTACATCGCGGGCCGAAATATAAATCCTCAGTTTAGAGTTTCAATTTGCGGAACTAAAGATATGTGCGAAGGAATTGCTAATATTTTTCATAAAGTAATAGGATTACCAAACCGTAAAGTAAGAATTAAAAATGGAAAGTATGGGGAATGCGCCGAGATTGACTATAGAGGAAATCGAGTTATTCGGAAGATTTTCGACTTTTTCTATAAGGACTCCGAAACGTACTTAAATCGTAAGTACATTAAAATGTCTGAGGTTAATAACTTAATCCCTAATTCTAATGTATACGGAAAGGATAAACTAGGACGCTTTATCAAAGCGCCAAAAGAGGCTCCCGTTTCCGAGAGCCTCTCTTAACTACTTTACTTTTACTTTGGTTGTTTTCGGTTGATTAGGCCGTGGCGAGGGCGGGCGCTTCGGTGGCGGCGGGCTTGGCCTTGGCCGTCTTTTTCTTGGCGAGCTTGACAGCGGCCTTCACCGTCTTGCGCTTGAAATCAGCGGCCTTCGGGGCGTTGCCGACGATCTTGAACACGCTCTGCGGGCGACCGGCTCCGGCGATGATCTTATCGACCTTTTCGACGGTCTTGGCGTTGACCAGCGCATTGACGCGCTGAGTGACTTGCACTCGGGTCATCGGCGTCCCGGCTTTCCGGAGACGCTCCATGAGCTTCGTGATGGTGAACTTCTGGCCCTTCGTGCCGAGCGGAATGAACTTGGCGGGGCGACCGAGGCGGGCGGGGGTGGCGTTGGAACCGGACTTGACAGTGGTGGTGGCGGTTTTCTTCATTTGATTTGGATTTGATTTGGTTAGTGATTCGTGACATTGCTAGTTTACCATATCCAAAAAATGTTGTCAAGACAAATCTTTCTCTTTTTTCACTTTTCTTTAATCGCGCGATTTGCTTTTAATAAAAAGGGGTAGGGAGTTAAAACGCAAAGACCCGACCCCCTTTCGAGGGCCGGGTTTCTCACGATAATTTTTAGCTCTTCTCACCAAATATCTTCCGAAAAAAGCAAGCCCTCGCATCCACACTTCTTTTTTATCTGGTTAGCCTTTTTAGCAATTCTTAGCGCAGCCTTACGTGGAGCAAACCGACCATCGCTTAGAATGAAACCTTGCTCCCCTCTGATTGGAGTTTTCTCGCCAGCCTCCACCATCGCAGCAATAACCGTATGATGGCGCGCGGGACGAGGAAGCGTCCATATTTCACCATCTGCGCCAATAATGGCGGCTGTCTCGACTGTAATCATAAGTTATGGCTTAAAGAGTATCTTGCATAAACCGATTTAATAGTTCTTGGTAAAATTTAATGTCGGGATGGTCCAGCATCCATTCTGGATGTCCTTGGACCGCCAAAGCGTTGATTGTAGGATACCACACAATTTCACACTCTTTCGGCGGGTTCATTTCCTGCTGCCGCCCGTCCTGATGGAATCCGCAGTGATTTTGGGTCCAGCCGAGAATCGCATAATGCTGCTTCGACATTTCGAAAGGGAATTGCGCCTGATGATGGCTAGAAGTAGTCACCACGGTTCGCTCACCCTCGCCAACATTAACGGTTATATTATGCTTATAAGCCGGATTGCCCTGATGCTGAACCAGCCGCCCGCCTGCCATCACACAGAGGAATTGCGAGCCACGGCAAATCCCGATCATTTTCTTCCCGAGGGAACGCGCCCTATTGTATTCCTGCTGCTCCGCTTCGTCGCGCGGTAGGAAACTCCCCGATTGCGGATGGGACGGCTCTTTATACAGGGAAGAATCAACGTCTTCGCCGCCCGTAAAGAGAACCAAATCGGCCTCTTCCATTCGGTCCACCAGCTTCCCGCCCATCCAGTTGCCATAATCGCCGCAGCGACCGACGCAGTAAATTTTACGTTTGCTCATTTAATTTTAGTTCGTAGACTCAGGCTTTTCTCTTTTGGGATTGATAGGTGCTCCACCAATTTAGCAAGTCCGCAATCAGTTGTCAAGTCAAACTTTGAGATTTCTACCAAGCCACCTCCATTATAGGAAGTATAACCGGAATACCTAGAGCCTCTTGCGTCACTCTTCCCGCTCTTAAGCATCATAATTTCATAATAAGAAGTCATTGAGCCAGTGCCGTGCTCTCGATCATAATGAAACTCAAGAATTTCGCTTCCCTTTAGGATAGACCCTCTCGGAACTGGTCCTCCTTCCATCGAATAGCTACAGCAACAAGGGAGGTAATGTCCGTTATTAGCCTTCCCTTTCTGTCTAAACCAGATATAGATGCCTTGGACTGCCTCAAAATAACTCACCTTATTACGCTGATCCTCAGGAATCTTCCAGTAAAACTGCGCTACAGCGTGCGGCCCAATTTCAAAGATCATCCGAAAGTAATCCAACCCGATCCTATAATGGGACATATTAAAATAATCCCATTCGTTAGCCACAACGATATATTGATCCTCCGTTTCGTCCACTCTGTTTAAAAACCCTTCTTTATTTAGTTGATCGTAGTGATAGAGAACCTGTTCCCGAGTTAAAGGAGTATAATTATTCTCTTTAGTACCGTAAATACTGGGAGAAGAATCACGACGCTGCCTCTTATTAATATAAAGGTAAACAGATTGATCCCCCTTAAGTTTCCCGCCGCTGGCGGTATAACTCGCGAAGCATCCCGCTTTAGACTTCGAAAAATCGTGTACTACTTCTCCCGTTCCCCTTTTTACAACCTTGTAATAGACTCCAGAAATGAACATACCCTATTATACCACGTTCAATCGTTTTTGTCAACGGTCAAATTGAACCTGATTGGTTTCGGGGCCATCTGAGGTAATCGTAACCGGTAGCGCCAGTTCCGCACTAATATTCAGAATAAAGTCGTCTTTATCCCACGAGATAAATTCAGGTATGGAATCGAAAGCCCTCTCAGAAATCTCGCCGCAAAGCTTTCCTTCCCTTACTTGGCGGCGGGGATACCAATAACCGTTAATCCCACGATATTGATTAACAACCGGCCAATATCTCCTATTTTGCAAAACATCCATGTGGGTGATTGCGAGGCTATCCAATTGTCCAGCGATAAAGACCCCGTAATTAATTGCAAGTAAATCCATCCAACCAAAGCGGATACTATCCTGCCAAGGATTTTGTGGGTTATTACGGTCCTTAAGAATTTTCCCTAGCTCTTCACTCTCACTAACAAACGGCCCCACGCCGTGCCGCGTCATGTAAGAGCGCATAATGCCAATACGCTCAACCTGTCCCTTCCACTCAACTTCCTTTAGTATGTCATTCGCGCCATTTAAACTGGTATCGCTCCAAGTATTATAAGGAGGAAAGCCGAAGTCTTCATGTAAGAGCGCGCCCTGCGCGCCCTCGAACACAATATTACCACTATTATGAATAAGTTCGCGGCCCTTATCCTTAATAATATTTACCCTCTGGAACCAATCCCGAATTCTCTCCGCAATTTGAAAAATAACTTGATCATTAAAGATCAACCATTTTTCCTCCATAACCGTTTTATCCTTCTGATCCAGTCGCGAGGCTAGATAGTTATAAATTGATTGAGCGCGAGATTGCTGCATCCTCAGTTTCGTAATTAGTAAGTCAATGTTATGTCCGTTAATGACTAAAATTACATTATTAGGCGCGCTTTCTGATTCCTGAATACATTCACCAATTCCCATTCCGACCGAACCGTGTTTATGATCCCCCCGCGACATTTCGGTGAGTCGATTGATCGCCATGTGATAAGGCGTAGTAATAAAGCAGCGATAATCGACATTCATTAAAGCTAGAGGATTCTCAATTCCCTTACTTTCTAGGTCGATTGCTTCGGCTATCATGGTGAGGGGATTAACTAACATCCTTTTTCCAAGAAAAGTCCGCGCGCCCTCTAAAGTCCCCGAACCGAATTGAGCGAAACCATGATGCAATCCATCTTCCCTTATTACGTTATGCATGGCTTGAGCCCCGCCATTATAACGCACAACTAAACCTGCTTTATTATGGGCAGTAAGGCTGGAAACAACCTTCCCCTTTCCTTCGTCCCCAAATCCAAGACCGCAAGTTAAAAAAGCTTTCATTTATTCGTTTTTAAGTGCTTCGATAAGAAAATCGCGCAAAAGCTCGGCTTCCTTGCGCCGAAAAGCGCAAGCAATCAGTGTCGAAGGGGGTATCAATACTAACTGATTGGGAATCAGCGTCCGATTGAGCATGGAACATACTTGTTGCCTCGTTCCATTTATCGCCGAAAGATACAGAAATACTTTTCATTCAGAGTAGTACGCGCAAAAACTCCGCGTGCGATAACTTTACCACACACGGAGTTTTCTGTCAAGAACTTTCTTCCTTCTTTTTAAGTGCCGCCCTTAATACTTGACTTATTTGCGGCTCTTTGCGGCTATCCAGCCACTTTTTGTACTGCCGCCGCATTTCTTCGTTGCGAGCGGCTTCCTTTTTATTAACGGGGCGGTCTAAAATTTTAGCCGCCCACGTTTTACTTCTCTTTCTTTTCCCCATTTACAGGCGCTGCACTTGGCTCCCGCCGCCGCTCAGGACAATTTCGCCCTCGACTTGAGCTTTCTTAGCCAAAGCGCCGGATTTCGCGGTGACCACGGCGAGCGCCGTAGAAACCTTTTTCCGTGCTCCGTCATCCGCGCCAATATCGCGCAAAGCCTGATCCGCTTCTTCTTCATCCAAACCTTCCTGCATCGCAATGAATTTAGCGATGGTTTCGCAGACCAGCGCGGGGTCTTCCAAGAAGACGAGCCGCTGGCCGAAAAGACTCTTGAGTTGATCGTGGATGCCAAGCTGTTGACCGCGTGCCCCGAAATAATTGGAACCGTTCGGGAAAATCCAAAGAATCTCGAACTTTTCCTCCAGTTCCCGGAGAATCGTTTCGCTGGAAATGTCTTCGTTTTCGTCCACGCCAATATATTTTTTAATATCCGCTCGGCGAACGGTGTCGTAAATTTTTTCGTCCCCAATCATAATGAGGTAACCCTTTTTACCCCGCTTATTAAGCGAATCCAGATTCGTGAGCCGGGCGAGAAAATACATCGCCAAGTCGTAGGATTCGTGATAGTTACTCTGCCCATTTCCTTCCAAAAAGATACTGGCAAGAGCAGAATCCATCACATTGCTCGCCTCAAACTGCCCCATCTGCAATGGGACTTTATCGCCGCGAGCATCCCCAACCGCCGCAAAAAGCAATTGCGGGTCGGCAAGGATACCATTTTTAATAAGGAACCCCATAAGGTTAGCCAACTTCTCGACAAGAAGTTTGGGAACGACACCCATCGAGCCGGTAACGTCGAAAACGATGGCGACGGGGACGCTGTTCGGGTGATCTTCGGTATCGAACGCCTCTCGGACAATTAACCCAGCCTTATTTTTCTTTTTGGGGTCCAGAGATTCGTGGACTTTTGCTTCAATTGTCCCCTCCTGAATCCTCGCGGTATGTTTGAAAACACCGCCTCTGGTTGTTTTTGATTCTGCCAAGAAACTTGCGTGCAAGTCCCGGCTGTATCCGCCTTTTGTCATTTTATTTATTTACTTTTGGTTGTTGCTGTTGGTGACTCGCTTAGGATCGTTTTAGCAGCATTGATACTGCCTTTTTGGATAAGAGCAGTAAAAACTCTTTTATCAGGAACTCGAACCCTCTCAGTTTGCAAGAGAGTGCATACGCCTGTGGATTTTACCCCTTTGGCTTCCGCATATTCCTTTCCTCTGTCTTTAATATTCTGGTGAAATTGTTCAAGCGGACACAAGCGGAAAATCCCGCCTCCAATCGAGTGATAGATTTGCGTTACTTCCGCGCCTGCCAGAAAGGCATGATTACCGTTAGTAACATGGCCGGTATAATGCATTAAAACGAATAAGTCCCAAAAGTCGGCCTTGTTCTTATATTTGAAAGCCCACGCCACCATTTCCGGCATCGTGCTTTCCTGTAGATATCGGAGGGCGACTAGAGTAGCCAGAACTTGCAAATAGTTATCTTTTCCGGCGTGAGGGACCGTGAATAAGAATCGACTACCCTTTTTACTTATTTGGCAGGTCAACCCGATTTCATTAAGTCCGCTCCAATACCATTCAATGATTTCGTCAGTAATCCCGAAGATATACTTTTGATCCCCAAGATGAAAAACGATTTTACTTCCCTCGGGTAACTTAGCATAATCCGAATGTAGCGGGGCAAAGCAAATGGCAGATTCTTTGGAGAAGATCAACCCACCCTTTGCATCATAACCCTTATAAGTAATAGAATTGTAGCTCATTTTACTGGCATCTTAAATTCAGTAAAGCTGGGAGGACCGTAATGCTTCTGCAAAATCTTCCCAAAATCAGTGTGTAATTCGAAAGCGTTTTTAGTGCGGTAAACGGTAGACGAGAGCATTGCCGCTCGAATTAAATTCACAATATCAAGAGGCACGCTATCCTCTACATACCATTGTTTCCCCCCTAGAAGGTGCGTAGCTAGGGATGCGGCCATGTAAATGTCCGTTCCTGAGCAACTTTGTTTAACGAAAACCTCGGGCGCATAATCCACTTTATAAGCAGGGACAATCGCTTTAATTGCGGAGCCGCGCGGTACGGCGTAACTCCAATCAATTAAAATCCCATTATGCGTTTCGGGATTAATAAGAAAATGCGGTGGAATAACGGCCCCATGAACGTAGCCCGATTGATCGGCCATGAGAATCGCCGCAAGGATTCGGTTGAACATCCAAGCCATGCTTTTAACGCCCACGCCCGTAGGATAAGCTTTAATTACCTCTTCCAAGGTAACAAAGCCTTCATAAAAGGGAAGTACGTTCACCTGAACATCCCCCTCTTTACGAGACATTGTAAAGCTATCCAAAAGTTTAGGGATATGGGCCATGGCCCGCAGGTCTTTTGTAGGACCATCCCACATAGCCTTCAAAACCGTCGCCTCATTCTGCACTAAATCGTTATTGACGGCAGAGCGGCAGATTTTTAAGATAACCTTTTCGTTTGCGTTATTAGTCGCGATAAAAATGTCGGTAAGGTCGGCAGTATAAAGCTTCTTTCCGAGCGCGTATTTATTTGTCTTAGTGGTGATTACGACTGCCTTTTCCTTCATCGCAGCCCCATAGGTGCCGCGACCGAGATAGCCCTTGGCAACCTCATAAAGCTCTTGCAAATCCTTGAAGGCTTTTTCCGCAACCGCTTTATCCTTTTTATTAGCGTCCGGGTGGATCAGACGACAAAGGCCACGGTATTTCTTGTGAACCTCTGCTGCATCGGGACCGAAAAGACCCACGATGTTTTTCTCGCCAATTAAACTAATTACTTGAAACAGGTCCATGTTACTTGCGTTCCCATATAAGTAACGGTTTCCCTCTGCCACCATTCGGGACGGTGCCCACCTGCTTAAAGAGATTACGTTGCTTATTAAAAGCGTTCATAACGGTTGCGTATTCGAGTCCCAACTCCGCCGCCAATTCCTTGATTTTAAACTGGCCTTTTTGAGGAAACTCGACTTCGTGCTTTGCGCGGCGTCCGCGTTTATTAAAATGATCAGTGCCGACAATCAGCGCGCGGCCTTCCGAATTCTCCCGAACTTCTACGCTAGTGCCAAGAGGTAGAACCATCGAAGAGGGAGCAAACGGGCGATTACTCGTTCCCCAATCGGAATCAGGGTAATCCCGGTGCGGGCCGTGAGCCTGAACAGTGCAATCACTGGAACGAATGACGGTCATCGTGCCAATTACTTCAGCGAGGGAGGGAATCGTGAATTGTTCACCCACCTTTAGCAGGCAGAGTCGGACGAATCTTTGATCGGGTTTGAGAGAAGGCATGGCTTAGTTTACCACGCCGCTTCCGACGTGTCAAGCTTTTTCTCCTACTCTTTTTACGCCTTCTTTTAATCAGCAGGTTATTTTTATTTTTACGCCTACCGGAAACGGGAAGCAACCGACTCGGCATACTATTGCATACGGCAATCTCCTGACATACCTCGCACAAACCCCGCGAGCTAGAATACGTAGGAGGCCACCCCCTTTCGTGGGCGCATTTATTACAATAAAACATATTACTTTACTTCGATGTCAGCGAGGCTCCTATAGAAAATAAAATGGCTTTCGTCCAGTGTCCCCTGTTTCCAATTAAAGTGTTTGAAAATGCGAATTTGGGGCTGATTAGTGGCATTGCAAGTGGCAACCACTGAACTTGCTCCACTCAACTTAGCCGCTTTCAACCGGAGTTTATGCAATTTAACTCCATACCCTCGATTTCGGAGTGCTCCGTTAACTCGACATTCCGCGAAAATAACAGAAAAACCGCCGTCCATTGGACGAATTGAGAAACTAGCAACACTTAGATCGTTAGTGTATGAATGGTTACTTCCGGGGTTACTTCCGGGATAATCGACCTTACTTAAGGTTTTCGTCGCTATTACGTTTACAGTCAACGACCCATCTTCGGGAGTCCGCACCTGCACTTCGATTTCGGATTTTTTAGGGATAGTGTGATCGTAGGCGTATTTCGGCCCCAATACTTCCCTGTATTTATTCCCGATAATGCCTTTAAAGATTTTTTTACACCCTTTGGTGACTTTATCTACGACTGCGGGTTCGTGTAGTGGGTCCATAAAAAGTTAAATATGCAGGGCGTTCAAACCGATTTTATTCATATCGAAATCGGATTCTTTGAATGATTCGCGAATTTTGTAAAGAAGGCCGCGAAACTTTTGCGCCAAATCCCTTTTATAATTAATTCGGGGCTGATCTTTCCAGTTTTGAGGTTCGGGCGCGGTGAGATACTCCTGATAAGCCTGATTAGCTTCTTGAACTAGCTTCTCCAGCTTTTTCTGCTTCGCGTCTTTAACCTGCTTAGTTAAATCAATTACCTCTTTTACGGTAACGTCACACTCAACCAGCAAAGGAACGCCGAAAGAGGGAAAGAGAGTATTCCATCGGGTAATCTGAGCTTTTGCCTGCCCAATTTTAAGGTAAGGCTTGGCCTGTTCCATATCTTCCACCCAACGCGGGCCGTAGCCGCTCTGTCCCCGGCTTTTAAAGAATTGGCCGTCCTGAGATTGAAGGAAATAAATTTTCATTGGGTGTTCCATTTTAGCAGAGGCTAGAACCCTGTCAAGCTTTTTCTGCGCTCTTTTATACCGGCCAAATATAAGGGAGATTATCCGGTATATCGTTCCCGAACAACGGTCGATAATATTCCGGTTTCTTCCTAATCAAATTGGATTTGTGTGATCTGAAAAAGTCTTGATTGGAAAGAAATGGAGGCTTTGGCCCCATCCAATTAATTGAAGAATTATCAGGATTATAATATAGGAAAATTTTATCATAACAAGTATCCTTATAACCTCTCTTAATCCATTCGGCACAAATAGTCAGACCGTATTTAGCCAACCATTTTTCAAAGCCCTTCCACATCTTAACGGCTGGATGATTTTGCCATCCTCCCTGTCCATTTAAAGCTTTCAGAATTTGGATAACCTCAACCCTCTGTTTTCCCAACCTCTGTCTATCCAAAACTTTGGCGGTAGCTTCGAAATCATCTGAAACAAGAAAAGTCTGCATAATTTATTATTCTTTGAGAAATGTTATAGGGTTGTAACCTAACTTTATCACAAATTTCTCTAGGTTGTCAATCCTATTTTTCATTGAGTGGAAACAATGCATCCTGTCCATGTTTTCCCTTTGGGGAACAGGCTCTAAATGCTTTGGATTAACACACTTTTAATATCTATCTCCTGCTTATCCATATTAAGAGGGAGTTAGTTTACCAGTGCCAACCACTTCGCACAGACGAAACTTTCTCGTTTCCAAATACCCATCCCTGCTAGCTAAATTTCCTAAGTAATCCAATTTAGTTGCGGTATTATTGCAATAAAAGCAAGATTTTTTCCACCAATCGCCATTCCACCGAAACCTTTCCCCGCAGTATATTTGGCGAAAAGTAACGCGCAAATAAAGTTTGGCTCCCATATTAATTCCTTACTGGGTCGGGTTCTATCAGTAATTAAAATACCTAATTTATGATATACGCCGAATATTCCTTTGGTTTAGACATTGTCGCCCTTCTTTAGTGCCTTATTTAGCTTTATTATAAAGGAGACAGGCAAATCCACTACCCGCCCGAAGGATTCTTTACCTCCTACATTAAATTGGATACTTGGGTCAAAGGCATGAACTACCGCGCCAGTAGCGGCGCAGATTGGCTTGGCCAAATCGTGATAAGCTTTACAGTATCGTTTGACATCCGTGGTCATTGTCCCATCCGGCATCCTAAACCGCTCTTTTTTCTTAGCCATAAAATTATTTAAGAAAGATTTTCATCTTAAATAGTAAATGTCTTAAACTTCCGCTCCTTCATCGTCCTCCAGTGCTTATTCTTCTTGACGATTTCAGCGGTCAATTCGGTATGATTCCCGAATACGCTGATAAAGCCGGAATTATGGTGGACCGATCCCGTTCCATCATTATTGAAGTTAAGCCCGCAAAATTCATCGGTATGGATGCTGCTAAGGTCCGAAAGAATCCGATCCCACGTCTCGCGTGCGATAGAAGCGATATATTGCCCATCGGAAGTCCCAGCCGCCCCAAGTTCCTTAATCCAATCCTTAGTTTTAATCTTGTAACTAAAGGCCCGGAGCAAAAACGTATAAAGACTAAAAAGCAACACGTTTTGCAACCATGCCTTATCCGCCACAACAAAAGCGGTAACCCCGCCCGTATCATAAACCACCGTTTCAGGAATCTTATTATTCCCTTCGATAGAGTGGAGAAGGGCAAGATTCTTATCGAAATCCTTCTTGGCTTCCGCGCTCGGAAAAACAAGGTTAAGATACACGGCATCGAAATCAGGGGATTCAGTATCTCCCTTCCAACTCATTCCGTAAATTTGGAAACTCTTTTTCTGGAGAGTGGCAGAGTAAACGTCGCAAAGGAAATCGCGACACATGACCCCTTTAGTAATCACCTTAAAACCGCCATCTTGCGGCTTTGCCAGCGCGATAGTTAGCGCCATCGACTGATAAATCTGGCTCAGTCCACCCTCCTTCCCGAATGGAATTACCTTCGGGATATCTGTATTTTTGAGATTGCTCACTTAAAATTAAGCTGGGGTTACGAGAGTCGCCTTTGCCTTCTTTTTATTACGCTTCTTTTTCTTAACGTAATCGAAATTGGAGTACCAGATTCCACCGTTGAAAGCATAGTTTCCAAGGTGCTCCCCGAAAATCTGAATATCGCCGTCTGCGTCCAAAATGGCGACCTTGTTTCCTGAGCCGATAGCCTGCGTAATAAGCGCATTAAACCACGGTGTTTTCAGAAGCTGGGGATTGGCGGCGACCATCGGCTTCACGATTTGCTCATTAAAGTTGCCGGTATCGCTAAGGCCGTTATGAAAGCCGGTATACTCTTTAAGTACGCCATTATGCATCATTGCGTGGCGGTTATCCACCTGCCAAGGATGGCAATTGAGCGCATTCTTGCCCGCCTCAGTGCTCCAGCGGCAATGCACCATAAGGTCATGCGTACCATTAACAAGAGTGAACCGTTCCCACAAGTCTTTGAACGTGAAGAATCCCTTTTCCACAACCACGGTCCCCGTCTCGGGGTTTGCGTAGGCGAAGCCAGCGCCGTGCGGGTTAGAGCGAAAGCCTTCTTGAAGGTGAGCGAAGGGAACTTGATACCCTTTGCGGGCAGTAATTGCGATACACATAAAGTTGTGGGGTCAGGTTGTGGGGTCAGTTTAACAGAAAGGAGAGGTTTGTCAAGAAGAAAAATATCCCGTTTATTACCAAGCGATTCTGGGTAAACGAGAGGGAAGAGGAATGGTTCCCAGTAGCCTCTCATACTTCCTCGCCTCTTGCCGGGCTTTGAGAGTTTTAGATTTTTCCTCAGCGAGAGCTAATTTAAGCTTATCGTTTTCGGTCTCTTTCTTTAGACAGTCAGGGCAGGTATTCATATTTTACAGTAGGGTAATCCAGTTTACCAAAATAGGAGAATATTGTCAAGTAGAAACTAAACCCTTTATTTAGGGTTAAGCATTCCTTTACCCTTTAGTATACTGTATCCGTCTTCTGACTTTTATCGAACCTGATCGAGAATCAGCCTCAGACACATTATAATCTTTTGTAGATATTACAATTTTGTAATAGCCACTGCTCCCGACAACTGGGGCATTATTAACAGCTACCTCTTCTCCATTATTTAAAGCCACAATTGTAGAAGAATTAGCGTAAAACTCGATGTTCATAAATTAACGTTTTTGTATGTTTGTGTGTTTGTTTGCGTGTAAATATATTTGAAACCTAACTACTATATATGACTCTACAAGAAATTATCGACTACCTAAACCAGCAAGATGCAACGATTAACCAGCTAAACTTGGATTTAGCTAACGTACAAGGAGAAAAAAGCATTTTACAAGCTAAATTCGACAAGCTAAATCAGGATATTGATGCTGCTCAATCAGAAGTTGCAAATCCGACTGTTTAACCATAATCAGGTTAAATCACTAAGCCTGCCTTAAACTGGCAGGCTTTTCTTTTTAAGATAATTCTCCGGTTCTCACGTCCTGAAACGCGACCCCCACTTTAGTCAGCTTGACGTTATCGCAGGTATTGCACTTTACTTTTTTAGTGGCCGTGCTATTAATTAAACGATCATCGTCGTAGGGCTCCCACTGTCCATCCCCATAGATGCAGAGAATGGACCCGCCGATGTGCTCGCATTCGGGCGCGACGGCGACGAAGAGGGTTTGCGTCCGAGCGTCCATTTAGCCCTCCGGTGTTTCGTCAGCCGGTTTTGCTTCCTGAACCCCTCCGATGCTTTCCTGAAAATAAGCGCGATAAACTGTCAATTCATCCCTCATTTCGCGCCGTTCTTTCAGAAGCGCCTGAATCTGTCGGATATAACCGTTAAACCGGCATTGGATACGATAAGTAAGCCAGTGAGGCAGCGTGATGCGCTGGGTGGGGACTTCCTTCTTGTTCCCCTTTTTCCACATTTCCAGAAGTTCCGCTTCGGAGCTATCGAAATGGCCGATTTTTAACTTAAGGGCTTTAGCGACGGGTTTGACGAATTCCGTCCATTGCTTTTTAAAGCAGCCTTCCCGCTTCGTCTTTTTGCCGTTAGGGAGTTTGTAAGTGCGAATCCGAGCCATTTATAGAGAGATTTTACGTGTTTTACTAAAGGTAAAAGGACCGGTTAGAATAAACCGGCCCTCTTTTCCTCTGCGGGACTAACTCAGGGAGATAAGGTTACCTCCGAACCGTACATGAGTGTAGCCGTGAGTCCGCGCCTTAGCTTTGACTTCGCCGAAAGTGGTTTTCTGGATATTACCGATGCCGGTAGCGTGGAAACCTTGGATAGAGGCCAGCCGTTTCACAACGGTAACCTTTTGCTTTTTGCCATCAGTTCCCGCCCGACGATCAGCCCGCGCACGAAAAACGTCCGTGATTTGGGTGCGCAGGCTTTGCTCTTTCTTGGCCCGGAGAATATCCCGGAGAGTCCAAGTGGACCGTTTGCCGCCCTTGATTTGGGCGTGATCTTGAAGAGTGGCGAGGTTGGAACGATAGCGTGAGGTAGGAGTGAAGGTATTCATGGCAAGACCAGTTTAGCAGTTGCCTCTGGCCTTGTCAAGAAAAAAGTCTCTTTTTTTTTAATCACCCGCACAGGCGGTGGCAGACCGAGGCTCATAAAAGGATAAATCCTCGTAATTAAAAACAGCCTCTTTGGTCCAGCGGTTAAATTTAACAGTAACTATCTCGTTTAACAAGCCTGACTGAGCAGTTACAATTCCTTGAGGACCATTAACATTAGCTAATGATACCATTAATCCTATTACATTAGGCCGAGACTTCTTCTTGTCCAACTCCGTGAGTAGCCAGCCCAAAAAAGCAAAGATTGCGATCCCCGCAAGGATAAATGAGATAACTCCGACAAAGGTCATCATATTGAGATTGTAAAGGGACTAGGTACTTTTTTTGGCTTTCCGGGCCGTTTGTTTTTGGCGGAATGTTTGAGTTACTGCGAGTACCTAAGTTGTTTAAAGTGACGCGAAAAGCTCTTCCGTAGCGTTCCTGACGCACTCCACACAATAATCGCCATTATCGCTTACTTTTACAAGTAAAAGCGGACGACGCGTGGAGTTTTGCAACCTAAGGTATTTAGCGGCTCTTTCCTTGTCAAAGGCGGGATTTTCCGCATTAAGTACTGCCCCGCAAATGTCGCAAATAATTCTAGTCTCGGTCATAGTAAAAAAAACGAAGTGCGTTTGTTTTCCGTTTTCAATGTATGGATTTTTGGATTGCTGCCCGCACTTCTAAAGTAAAAAATTTTATTAGTTTAGTTCGGTGAGAGTTGGGGAATCGCCCCAACTCTCTGTCTCAACCGAACCACAACCAAAGTGTTAGGAAAGACGACAAGGCGGGCGATCCCGGCCAGCGTGACGATCTTCCGCTCGTTGAATTTCCAGAGCAATACTCCGTCGGGTCATTCCGTTTCGGCCATCTTCGGCCCGACGGTAAATCTCCTCGACTTCCCGTTGAAGCTCAGGATTTCGGGGAAAATCACTCGGCCCCTTAAGTGGCGTTTCGTCCATCTTATTTTTATTTACCGATTTGCCACTCCTCATAAAGGGAGCGGTATTTGAAGTCCGCGCGGTCGAAAACCGCCCGTTTCAGGTCATCTGACAAACCGCTCTGCTCCAAAAGGTTCGCGGCAGCGTGTTTATCGTTGGTATTAACCGCGTTAATCACGTTATCCTGTCCTAGACGCCCGATAAGCGCGTCGGAAGTCTTCTCTTCCGCGAGCCGTTGCATCGCAAAAGTTGTTAGGTCGTGGATAAGACCGACCAGAACGGGCGAGCCAATCCAGTAGTTTGACGGCGTGCGGTATTCGATACCGTAAGGCGGAATCCGGTGCCGACCAGCGCGGCCATAGATTTTCTTCCGCTCCACACTCGTAGGATCGTTGTCGATCAGCGCAATGGGAAGGCCGACAAAAACATCCATAAATCGGGTGGCGTGCGCTTTACTCCACGCGCCCAAAAGAAATTCGTCGTCGTCGTATTCCAGAACCGAACCGAAGTCGCCGCGTCCGATGTGAATATGTCCACCCGCCGAGCGGAAAGTATTGGTACACGAAGGAGGGTTGCAGATTTGAAGCGCCCACGCATCGTATTCAGGCTCGCACCCGAAAAGCTTTGCGTCATCGTGCTCGCATTGCGCAGGTTCGAAAGTATGGGAGGCTTGTGCGACAATTTCGTGTTCATCGCCCAGATACATCGCGATACCGTTCAGGCTGGCGCGAAAACTCGCGATAGTTCCGTCGCGGGAATCCGACGGCAGAATATTAGTTTCGGCTAATACGTTATCGTAATAGATGGTTCGCCCGTCCCCGAGGTCGATTTTATCAGCTTTGCCCCGTCCGAGAACGGCGATGCCGCTTTCGATATGGCCGGTTTGGCGGTCGCGAATCATCAGTTCCGGATCGCTTCCGAGTGTAAGTTTCATTGATTTATGGTTATGGTTGTGGTTCGTTCTTCGACTTAAGTTTACTCTATCGGGAAGAAATTGTCAAGACTTTTTTTCGGGACTTTACCTGAAGTTTAGTGTAAATAGTCATAATGAAATATAAATTTGATGCAGACCATTTTATCTCCCCTAAAACTCCAGAAGCAGCTTATATTTTAGGTCTTCTTTGGGCAGATGGAAATTTAGATGGAAAATACCGAGTTCAAATTAAAGCTTCTTTTTTCGACTTGTCAAGCGTAAAAAGATTTTTTGAAGCAACAGGTAATTGGACCTATCGGATTCAGCAAAGAGAAAAACAGAGTTGGAAAGATACATTAGTAATCAGAGCAAGTAGCAAATCGTTAGTTTCTTTTCTATCTGAAAATGATTATACCGCCAAGTCTCATAAATCCGCAGATAAAATTTTATCTTTAATTCCCGATAACCTAAAACATTATTGGTTTAGGGGCTTAATGGACGGGGATGGTAGCTTTTATCTCCAAAGCAATTGCAACTCTAAAACAGGCTCTAGAAAGTCTTGCATTTCATGCTTTTCTTCTTACGAGCAAGACTGGACTTTTTTCACGAGTCTACTCGATAATTTAAAAGTAAAATACAAATTAAACAGACGAATTAGGATAAAAGAAAATAAAGAACAAAAATCATCTAGCTTAGAAATATACGGGAAAGATGATATCCTAAACTTTGGTAATTATCTTTACCAAAATTATCCAGAAGATAACATAGGATTTGATCGCAAGTACCAGAATTTTTTAGCAATCAAATCCCACGTTAGTACACTTTTACCTAGGGGTAAATATCTCCGGTATTAAACCTGCTCGCCCTGTGCTGCTTCAGCCAACAGCGCAGCCTTATCGGCGCGGCGCTTATCCAGCGTAGGCTTCTTTTTCAAATCGTCGCGGGTCCAGTGTTTGATAACCATAGAGCTCTGCCTCTTACCCACTGCTGAGATAGTGGAATAATGGTGGAGCGTGGCAGTATCGACCTTGCTGGGATAGTTATTTTTCGCGTCGATAAAGAAGACGGGCCGGTAGCCGATTTTCAGAATCGTTTCGAGCGCCGGAAGGGCCTCTTGCAGGTATTCGGCATCGTAATGCTGATATTCCGCGATTTCCCCTTTAATAATCCTGTTAATCGTATCCATGAACGGAGTGCCGGGAGTATGGACACAACCCACGTCCACGAGAAGGGTGTAGAGCGAAAGCATCGGTCCCGCTTCCAGCCAGCGGCGCGAGCCGACCAGAACGAACTGGCCTCCCTTGTATTCCGCTTGCGGATTGGTGACCGTCTGAGCGACGGAAAGCCGCAAATCCAGCCGCTCCTCCACTTGATTCAGGACGTTGAGAATCCCGGCTACCTTTTCGTGGAAGGAATTATCCTTTTTATTACCCACCAAAATGCGGAGCATGGTCAAATCGACCGGCGGCATTTTCGCGGCATTATAAGCGAACCCATAAAGGGCAACCGCCCGCCGATTAACTGCTGAGTCCACCGCATCCGCGAGGAAATCGCGACAGAGGACGGGCTGGTGACACTGCTCGCCGCCTTCAGAGACGAAAGAGAAGTCGATTCCTGAGGCGAAGATTTGCGCCAAGGTGTTGTGTTGCGCCGAAAAGGTGATGGCAACCTCAGGAGGCACGACTATTTGCGACTCCGGGACGATGGTTTCTTGAATTGTTTGCATGATTCGATAGGTGACGTTTCTAATTGTATCAAAGATCATGGTTGGTGTCAAGAGTTTTCTGCAACTTTTTTCTTTCGGATTTAACGGCGGAATAACGATAATAGTGTGGCGGTTTTCCTCGACCTGAATTTGGTTTATGCGCCTGAACTTTATAGACGCTGCCGTTATCGAAGAAGGGTTTAAGATGGGCGTTAATGTAGCCGGTAGATACGTCGTGCTTATCGGCCAACTCTTTAATTGTCCAATCCTCCTCAGGGAAGACGAGCTTTACATTAAGAGGCTTCCGGCCCCTAGTATGGCTCCCGGTAGAGCCTTTAAACTCCTCCAACTCCTTATTTGCGTGTTTATCCGCCCATTCACGGAATTCCCGTTCGGCTTCCACCAATACAGTCTTAGTCATGCCAAAGGCAAATGCTCCCCAAGCATCGGCGGCGGGGTACACTTCTACGGCATCCCCCTCCTCAGGCTGGAAAAACCGAATTCGAATAATTTCGTAATCTTGAT